>OHKN01000367.1_pt1 | contig 25442 bp, 23 predicted proteins | sample 1568841 | NCBI WGS metagenome assembly OHKN01 (sample SAMEA3879579, study PRJEB24766) | human gut metagenome | biome: human-associated habitat; feature: feces | place: USA | collected 1985/1987
TTGGTGCAGTCTGTCTGATACTTTTGTATCTGCTTATTATCTGGCGTCTGATGATCATTGCAAACAATGCATCCGATCTGTATGGCGCATTGATCGTAGTTGGTATTATGGCACATTTGTCCATTCAGGTACTGCTTAATATTGCGGTTGTGACAAATACAATACCGAATACGGGAGTATCACTGCCGTTTATCAGTTATGGAGGAACATCCATATCGATTTTGCTGGCTGAGATGGGGCTGGCACTTTCTGTATCGAGGGGAATTAAATTAGAGGTTGCCTGATTATGAGGATCAAAGAACAGAGAAAAAGAAAAAAAAGAAGAAGAATCGGGATCTGTATCTTTCTGGTAGTTCTGATGTTGTTTGCACTTGCGGCACTTATTGTGGTAAAGGTATTTACAGTCCAGAATGTAGTTGTGGAAGGAAACAGTCTTTATTCTGCCGACCAGATCAAAAATATGGTGCTGGACGATGATTATTCGTGGAACAGTCTGTATGTAGATCTGAAATACCGGTTTGTGGATGTCGGGGAAGTACCGTTTGTGGATACGATGGAAATTTCGCTGGATGATCCGCATACATTGCGGATTTCGGTTACAGAAAAAGGTATTCTGGGCAGTTTTTATATTGATACGCTTGGACAATATGCGTACTTTGATAAAGACGGATTTGTTGTGGAAACTTCGTCGGATGTAATCGAAGGAGTGCCAAAGATCACGGGAGTTACCTGTGATAGTGTGGTTTTATACGAAAAACTGCCGCTTGAGGATACAAAACTGCTGAGAAATCTGTTGACACTGACACAACTACTGAAAAAATATGAACTTGAACCGGAAGAAATCCACTATGACAGTGCAATGCAGCCACAGCTCACTTACGGAACGATTGCGGTCAATGTTGGTTCAGAAGATTATCTGACACAGAAAATTGCGAGACTTTCCGCAATTATGCCACAGTTGTCGGGACTCTCCGGTATACTGCATTTAGAGACATGGACGCCGGATACGACAGATATTGTGTTTGAACGTGCAGATTTGTAAAAAAAAAGTGTAATCTTTTTTGAAAAATCAGTTGATTAATTGTAAGAAAAATTATATTATAGATTATATGAGTTTTTTAGCTGTAATTTTTTAAGCTAAATGAAGGAGGAACTACCTTGCTGGAGATTAAGACAACAGAAGCGGATACCAGTGCAAAGATCATCGTGATCGGAGTAGGAGGAGCTGGTAATAATGCTGTAAATAGAATGATTGATGAAAATATTGGTGGTGTTGAGTTTGTTGGAGTAAATACCGATAAACAGGCATTACTTTTATGTAAAGCACCTACGTTGATTCAGATTGGTGAGAAGCTTACCAAAGGACTTGGAGCAGGAGCACAGCCGGAGGTTGGAGCCAAAGCTGCAGAAGAGAGTATGGAAGAACTGTCAGCAGCTATTGAAGGTGCAGATATGGTATTCGTAACCTGTGGTATGGGTGGCGGAACCGGTACAGGAGCAGCTCCTGTTGTGGCAAAGATTGCAAAGGATCAGGGAATTCTTACCGTTGGTGTTGTAACTAAGCCGTTTAAATTTGAAGCAAAAGCAAGAATGGTAAATGCTTTAAGCGGTGTTGACAAGCTTCGTGAGAATGTAGATACCTTGATTGTAATTCCAAATGATAAATTATTAGAGATTGTAGACCGCAGAACAACCTTCCCGGATGCATTAAAGAAGGCAGATGAGGTGCTTCAGCAGGCGGTTCAGGGAATCACAGACCTGATTAATATGCCGGCATTGATTAACCTTGACTTCGCAGATGTTCAGACTGTTATGAAGGACAAGGGTCTTGCACATATCGGTATCGGTATGGCTAAGGGTGATGATAAGGCAATTGAGGCAGTCAAACTGGCTGTTACCAGTCCATTGCTCGAGACAACTATTAATGGAGCAAGCCATGTTATTATCAATATTTCCGGTGATATTTCTCTTATGGATGCAAATGATGCAGCAAGCTATGTAGAAGATCTTGCCGGCGATAATGCAAATATTATCTTTGGTGCAAAATATGATGAGACTATGACAGATGCTGCAACGATTACTGTAATTGCAACAGGACTGGAAGAGAATGCAGCAAAAACCACTGCATCTTCTAATCTTATGTCCGGATTGAAATATCCAAATACAGCAGCAACCACCAGACCGGTCATTAATTCCGGACTTGTAAACCGTACTGCTAATGTTACAACCAACAGCAGTTTCGGAGCAACATCTACTCTGGGACAGACTGCTGCACAGCAGCCTGCTCCGGCAGCTTCTCCATTTATTGGAATTACCAAACCAAAGAGACCGGAAAGCACTGTTCATGAGAAGGATATTAAAATTCCGGAGTTCTTAAAGAGTACCAAAAAATAAGAACTATCATTTTGAAAAGGATAGCAATAAAATTATAGTGTAAGAGTAGAAAAGGAATTTGAAGTTCCTATATGATACGACGCTTAGAACATTTGAAATGTACCAGATACTGGTGACAGCCATTGTTCTAAGCGTTTTTTTTGCGTTGTCAGGTATCCGTAAGAAGCTGCCGGTGGCAGCTTCTGCAGGTAAGATTTGCAGAGTGCATTACGTTTCTTTTGCAACTTCCCTGCCGGGCAGTCGGATTCTGTCAATGAAATGAAAGAATGGCGGCATCTGTTTTGACAAAATATGCAGAGGAAAGTTTGTATAATGCAGGAAAGGAAGGGAGGTGGCATGTATTTATGAGATATATTTAGATGTTCTTTTTGTCAATAATTTCCTGATGGATGTGCTGAATCTGTTCCTGACAGGCATTTTTTTGCGGAATCTCATACATAAGGGCAGGATACTGCTTGCTGCCTTATTTGGAAGTGGTATGGGAGTCATTTGTTTTCTGATGCTTTCATCCTATAGATTGTATCGGCTGATTATGTATGTACCGGTTCCGCTTGGCATGGTTATGATTGCATTTTTTACGAGGAAACATACGACACAAAGAGTCGCTTTTCTGATAAAAAACTGGCTTGGCTGTTTTTTGTTTTCGATTCTGACAGGAGGCTGCATGCAGTGGCTCAATAAGAGCCTTTTTTATGGGCGGCATTTTTATCTGGCAATGGTGCTGACGGCGGGAATTGCTGTGTCAGCATCCATAATATGGCGCAGCAGAAAGGAGAGAAGCCGGCATCTTTATCAGGTGCGTCTTTGTTATCATGAACATGAATTGCTGTTAGAAGCCTATTATGATACCGGAAATCTGCTGATCGACCCCTATGTTGGAAAACCGGTCAGTATCATAGATAAAGAGCTTCTGATGCCGATTTTCCGGGAAGATGAGCCGGTAGTACGACTGTTGCCATTTAGCAGTATGGGAGAGAAAAACGGCTTGGTAGAAGCACTTACCGTAGAAGAACTTTATATTAAAGAAGGAAAAAAAGAACGGCAGATTTTACAGGCGGTGATTGCACTTGGAAGTCCATCGTTGTTTCAAAAGAAGGAATATCAGATGATTTTAAATTGCCATCTGCTATAGGATGGAATGTGAATAAGAGAGGAAAGAGGAGTTGTAATGTATTTAAAAGTAGATATACCGGAGCATTTTCAGTTTCGCATTGTGCGTAGTTTAAAAGATATGCTGCTTCGTAAGGAGACGGAGATTCACTATATCGGAGGGGCAGAAGTGCTGCCGCCACCGCTTCCGGCGAAAGAGGAAATGGAATGTATCGGACAATTGGTGAAGGAGCAGAGTGAGACTGCAAGAAAGAAATTAATCGAGCATAATCTGAGGCTTGTAGTATACATAGCGAAGAAATTTGACAATACGGGAGTAGGAGTGGAGGATTTGATTTCTATTGGAACCATCGGATTAATCAAGGCAATTAATACTTTTAATCCGGAAAAAAATATCAAGCTTGCAACCTATGCCTCCCGATGTATTGAAAATGAAATTCTGATGTATCTGCGTAGAAATAATAAGACGAAATTAGAGGTATCCATTGATGAGCCGTTAAATGTGGACTGGGACGGAAATGAATTACTACTTTCGGATATTTTAGGAACAGATGAAGATGTCATTTACCGGGATATTGAGACTGAGGTTGAAAAGAAGCTTTTGAATAAAGCAATTGAGCATTTAAGCGGCAGGGAGCGGACGATTATTGAACTGCGGTTTGGCATCAATTCGAAAAATGATAATGAACTGACCCAGAAAGAGGTGGCGGATTTATTAGGAATTTCCCAGTCCTATATTTCCAGGCTGGAGAAAAAGATTATGAAACGATTGAAGAAAGAAATTGTGCGATTTGAATAAAAAAGGAATAAAATGTATACATTTTTTGTCCAATATGATAAAATAATACTATCATAAGTTCGACAATAAAGAGATGGCGAGGAGATGGTATTATGTTATTGGAGTTTTTAGGGGCTGCACATGAAGTAACTGGAAGTTGTCATTTTCTGCAATGTCAGGATAAGCGGATACTGGTGGATTGTGGTATGGAGCAGGGACCGGATTTATATGTGAATCAGGAGATTCCGGTGAATGCATCTAATATTGATTATGTGTTTGTAACACATGCCCATATTGACCATTCAGGCTTACTTCCATTGCTGTATAGTCATGGATTCCGGGGACAGATATTTGCGACAACAGCAACCAGCGAACTTTGTAATATCATGTTAAAGGACAGTGCACACATCCAGATGTTTGAAGCAGAGTGGAGAAACCGTAAGGCTAGGAGAGCCGGATTACCGGAAGTAGTGCCTCTTTACGATATGGATGATGCACAGGGGGTTTTAGAGCATTTTGTAGCATGTGATTACAATAAAATCATTGAAATCTGTGATGGAGTAAAAATCCGGTTTGTAGATGCAGGACATCTTCTTGGTTCATCCAGCATTGAGGTATGGCTGACGGAAGAAGATAAGACCGTGAAAATTGTATTTTCCGGAGATATCGGTCATGGCAATAAGCCATTGATTAAAAATCCGCAGTTTATCGATGAAGCAGATTATGTATTGATTGAATCAACTTATGGTGACCGGATACATGCAGATCCGCCGGATTATGCACCGGAACTTGCGGCAGTAATTAAGCGGACATTTGCAAGAGGTGGTAATCTTGTCATTCCGGCATTTTCTGTAGGTCGTACACAGGAAATGCTATATCATCTGCGACGGATTAAGACAGAACATCTGCTGCCGGAGTTTGAAGATTTTGAGGCCTATATCGACAGCCCGCTGGCTGTGGAGGCAACAAATATTTTCCATAAGAGTGTAGAAGACTGCTTCTCTGATGAGGCAAAGAAATTAGTGGAGCAGGGTATTAATCCGATTGGATTCCCGGGACTGAAAACGTCTGTTACCAGTGATGAATCCAAAATGATTAACTTCAGCAAGAAACCATTGGTTATCATTTCTGCTTCCGGTATGTGTGAGGCTGGCCGTATCCGCCATCATTTAAAACATAATTTGTGGAGACCGGAAAGCACGATTCTGTTTGTAGGATATCAGGTACCTGGAACCTTGGGTCATGCACTTTTGAATGGAGCCAAAGAAGTAAAACTTTTCGGTGAAAATATTCAGGTACATGCAGAAATTTTAAATCTTCCTGGTATCAGTGGCCATGCAGACCGTGATATGCTGACAAAATGGGCATCTGCATTTAAAAATCCACCAAAGCGTGTCTTTGTGGTACATGGTGAGGATAAGGTCTGTGATGAATTTGCAGAGCATCTGCATACGGAATTAGGCTATCAGGCGGTTGCACCATATAGTGGTGATACCTATGACTTATTAGAAAATGTCTGTGTTCATGAAGGAACCCGTGAACTGGTTGAAAAGAAGAAAGACAAACTGGCAAAGGCATCCTCTAATGTGTTTGCAAGACTGCTGGCGGCGGGTCAGAGGCTGCTTAGTGTCATTCAGAAGAATGAAGGTATCCCAAATAAAGATCTTGCGAAATTTGCTGACCAGATTAATTCTCTGGCAGATAAGTGGGACAGATAGGAAGTTGAAAAGGAACTTGGAAATAAAGAAATAGAAAAGTATCATGAAAAGTAACAAGAAAAGACATTCGTATCCGGGAAAATGCCGGTGCGGATGTCTTTTTTTACTCGAGAAACTCGCAAAGCGTGTTTCTCACTACTTGCTGTCAAGCATTTACAAATGACTATGGAAAAAGAAGAAATATTCCGATATATAAGTGTAAGATAAAATGCAAGGAACAGATTACGAAATCAGGAGGAGATGCGATGGCAGTCAGACTGAATTTATTTTCCAATACGGAGCAGGATACAAAGAAGGTATCTACGGTGGAGGAATTGCCGCAGTATATGCTGAAATGCATTTATGATAATAATGTGGCAGAAGAAAGTGAAGAAGCAAAGCAGGAAAAAATGGCAAAAATCAAGCGGAAATTAGAGGCAGGAAAGAAACTGACCAAAGAAGAACTTTCCTGGCTTCAAAGAAATGACCCCATTGCCTATGCCCATGCAATACGTGTTCAGATGATTGCAGAGGAAGTGGAGAAAGAACTGAAAGCTGCAAAGAGCAAAGAAGAAGCAAATCGTATTGTTTCCACCGCTGTTTCCGGTATATCGGACGATGACCCGGATAAGGAATATATTGTGGCTGCGGTAAACAGAGTGTCAGATGAATTTCATAAATCCGGTGCCTATAGCAGACTGCCGGGAACTCAGGAAAGTGCAGAAAAGAGAAAACAGAAAAAGAAAAATGGGATTTCTTTCAAGAGAGAGGATGAAAAGGAAGAACTGATGAACTGGAGTCCGTTGCAGGAAGTCGTTGAGAAACTGCCGACATTTACAGCAGGAGCATAGGATAAAATAAAAATCCGCATATCAGAGTATATCTGGTATGCGGATTTTTGATGAAATCGCATTAATATCCTAATTCTTCTCCGATGAGAATTACTTTAATTCTTCCCGGAATACCACTTCTTCTTGTGATAACAACCTGATTGCAGATACACTCCGGTGAGAGGCAGTCTGCGCACATTCCGGTGAGTGCACATGGTGTTTTCTTATTAAGACGGATGCAGTTGGCAGGAGTAGCAGTATTATGTACCCGGTCAAGAGCTTCGTCAACTGTTTTTACAACCTTATTCATACCGGCCATAACGATGACTTCCTTCGGGCCATAGATGAGTGCTGCAACCCGGTTGCCATTTCCGTCAATATTGACAAGCTGTCCGTCAGAAGTGATTGCATTGGAACTCATAAAATAATAATCTGCATTCAGACACTGATGATAAATTGCAGTTGTTTCTTCCGGTGTGGCAGCTTTGCTTCTGTCATAAAGAGTGATGTCAGTCTTATTTTGCAGAGCAGCCATCATACCACTTTCGGTTAAAGTCATGGAACCGCCAAAACCAACGGTTGCCTGTGTCGGCAGCATGGAAGTGGCAAGTGCAACGGCTTCTTCTTTGGTGGCACAGTAATATGCGTCAATCTGTCTTTTCTTGAATTTTTCAATCATGGACGTAGCGAGTGTTTCATAAAATTGTTTCTTTGGATCCATAAAGATACCTCCTTGATGCGTAAGTGTATGGTGAGAAAAATTCTTAATATACACCATACAAAATATATTACATCATAGGATGGGGATTTGGCAATCCGAAAAGTCAGATAGATTGTTTCATTGACAAAAAACATAAATGAGTACAAAATGGGTACAAATAAAGGATAAAAGATACATGTAAGAAAAGAGGAATCTAATGCAAAACGAAAATAAAATTACAATAGAAGAATGCCAGAAATTATTAGAGCAGAATCCCTTTGGAAGTCTGCTGCAGATGAAGATAACAGAGGCAGAGCAGGGAAGAATAAAAGCAGAACTGCCATTCAAGAAAGAGTTTACGAATATCTATGGAGATTTGCATGGTGGAGTATTATATTCGGCAGTGGATACCATATGCGGAATTGCGGCAGGAACCTATGGATATTATGTGACTACTGTGGACGGACAGATCCGCTATTTAAAAGCGGCGCGTGCAACAGAATATGTTACATGCACCGCCAAAGTGGTAAAGCCCGGAAGGAACATTACAGTAGTAGCATTTGAAATTACAGATGCAAATGGAATGCTCTTAAATACCGGTGATTTTACCTTTTATAATCTGAAAGAAAAAGAGATTTTATAAATTTTCATTTTTTAATGCATCCATGGTATTTTCAGAAGAAAGCTTACGCATGGAATAAATCATAGTTGCAGCAACCACTGTAAATACACTGCCAATAGCAATCACGAAGCTGTACCATGGAATAAAGAAACCAAAGTCAATGCCATCACAGACTGCCTGATAAATAAGCCAGGTGATTCCGATGGAAACCGGAAGTCCGTAAAGAAGCCCTTTGCAGCCATAGAGCAGACATTCAAACTGCATCATTTTGCGGAAGCCTTTCGGAGAAAGACCGATGGATTTTAACATGGCAAATTCACGTTTCCGTAAAATAATATTGGTAGAAATTGTGTTAAATACATTGGCGGCCGCTATCAGGGAAATCAATGTAATAAATCCATAAGAGAAAATATTGATAACGGTAATTATAGCACGCTCACTTTCAATGGAATCCATATAGTCATAGATATCAGCTGAAATATTTTCGCTGTCAAAGAGCGTATTTAAATCTGTCTGTACCTGTTTGTGATTATCTGTCTTTATATAGTATGAATTTCCAAGTGTGCTATCCGGGTTCTGGCTGAGTGCCTGCCAGAGAGCATCCTTACAGGAATATGGAAAAATAAATTTCGCATAATCGGAAGGAGCACTGACACCAAAAGGAATTGTATCACTGAAAGTACCAGCGGTGACGGTGCAGGTATTTTTCACATCTTCGTCTAAAGAGGATAATACAATATCCTGCGAAGAAGGATTGGCGAAAATATTAATGTCATAGTATTTGTCATTGAATACATGAAGCCGGTCTATCAATACACCCGTTGGATGATCAGAATTCTGATAATCGGAAGGATTTTCACCGATTTCTTTTAAATAATCTTCAAATAAATAATCCTCCACAAAATAAATCAAAGTGGTAAGCTCGTAGGAGTCATCTGCCGGGAGTGTATTGCTGTAATAAGCCTGTTCATAATCAGAATAGAAACTTTCAAATTCTTTCGAACAGTCTTCTTTGGCTACTGTAAAGCAGGCAGCGAAGCTGGCACTGTAAGAAGCATTATCTACACCATCTAAAGCACGGATTTTTGTTAAAAGCGTATCCGGGTCATAGTTATTTTCGGAATATATCGTGCAGGAAAGTTCATAGCCGTTTCCGTTATAAATGCTGCCGGCGGAACGTGTCAGATAAGCACAAAAGCTGCTGGCAGAAATAAACAGTACAATACTTAAGAAAAGAGAGATAACAGTAGCACGGTATTTGCTGCGGCTTCGTTTATAGTTTTTGGCAGCAAGCATTCCTTCAAAGCCAAATAATTTTTCCGTAAGTGGAAATGTATGCACTTTTTTGGAACGGATGTTAATATCACTGGTCTGTCGGATGGCTTCTAAGGCAGATAACTTCATGGATTTCCGTGCCGGCAGGTAAGCAGAAATCAATACCGTAATAAAAGCGAGGGTGACGGCAATCACAATTCCGGCAACGGATGGTTGCAGGGTCAGGTGCAGTGTGGTGTCACTTCGGTACAGTATGGCAAGAGTATCACCGGTGAAATAGAAGGTAATGCCAATTCCAACTAAACCGAAGAAGATTCCAAGCGGAATACCGATAAGACACAGGAAAGCCGCTTCAAACAGGATGCTGTGAATCATCTGGTGTCTGGTTGCACCAAGGGATGAAAGCAGACCAAACTGTCTGGTTCGTTCGCTGATAGAAATGGAAAATGCATTATAAATCAGTGAGATAGAACCAAGTACGATAATTGCAATCAAAATAACCGCAAGACTGGTGACGGTGCGGTTTAAGGAATCCTCCATGGATGCTCCGTCAAGCCGCAGTAAATCATAGTTCATGGTATAAGAATATGGCGCATGCTGCTCTAAAAAACTGGATACATCCTTGCTGTTATAAAGACAGAAGTAGATATCCTGATAGGATGTCCGGGCAGAAGAGAGAGTCAGTGCTGTATAACCCGGAGCATGAAAGCTTTCAAAGGAAGGTCTGCTGTAAAAACCTACCACCTGATAGGTTTTTGGTTCCGTATTTGTGATGGTTTCTAACGGAATTACTTTTCCGTCTTTGGATTTTTCTGACTTATTACCAAGCAGTGAAGTGTTATTATCTAAAACAAAACCGTCTTCATCGACACGTTCTCCGACATCCAGGGTAATTTCATCATTTAAGTTATAAGCAATGCCTCCGTCATAGGCAAGGTGCTCTGGAAGCAGAAGCTCAGAATCGTTTTCCGGCATCCGTCCTTTCGTGATGTGTACTGGAAGAAGAGTAGTAATATCATCCGTTACACCGCAGATATAAAGGTATGGTTTGTATTGGTTGGCGGAATCTTTAAGATCGGCATATCCAATATATTTTAAAGAAACAGAAGACTCGATTTCATCATGGGAGAGAAAATCTTTTGACTCTGATTGGGTGACACGAAAAGCGGCACCCTGCCAGCTTCCTTCGGTATCAATGGTATATTCCTTCATAAATGCATGAAGAGAGCTGATGCTGCTGGTAACTGCGGTAAACATGGCAGTAGAAAGAATAATTCCGATAATCGTGACGATGGTACGGGTTTTATTCTTCTTTAAGTTGGTGAGTGTGATTTTGTGGAAGATATTCATGCACGAATCACCTCATCCCGTGTAATTTTGCCGTCTTCAATGGCAATGATGCGGTCTGCCTGAAGGGCAATGTTTTCATCATGGGTAATGACAATTAAGGTCTGGTTAAATTTCTGGTTGGAATATTTTAAGAGTTCCACAATTTCCTGGCTGTTTTTGGAATCTAAGTTTCCGGTAGGCTCATCGGCTAAAACCACAGCAGGAGCGTTCATTAATGCACGACCGATGGAGACACGCTGCTGCTGACCACCGGAAAGCTGGTTTGGAAGATGATTTTCCCGTCCTTTTAAAGAGAGAATTTCCAGCAGTTCATTTAAATGTTCTTTGTTGACCGGGCGTCCATCCATGCGGACAGGAAGTGTCATATTTTCAACGACATTCAGTACCGGAATCAGATTATAGAACTGATAAATCAGCCCGACCTGCCGTCTGCGGAAGATGGCAAGCTGTTCCTCCTTTTGCGCATAGACATCAGTGCCCTCCATATAGACTTTGCCGGAGGTTGGTGTATCGACACCGCCTAAAATGTGAAGCAGTGTGGATTTGCCGGAACCGGATGGCCCGATGATAGCGAGAAATTCGCCTTTGTTGACAGAAAAAGAAACGTGGTCTAGGGCAACCACCTGATTTTCTCCTGTTCCATAGATTTTGGTGAGATCTTCAGCTCGTAAGATTTCCATAAGTAACTCCTTTCCATTTGATGCGATTCTAATGAGAAGTATAAGCATCCCGGATGACAGGAGCATGACTTTTCAGTGACAGTTCTGTCACTTTTTATAGAATTTCAGGATAAAACGTGCACCGCCTTCTTTACGGTTTTCTGCTTTTAAGGTTCCGTTTTCTTTGGAAACAATCATACGGGAGAGGGAAAGACCGATGCCAATGCTCTGACCGGTGGCATTTTTTCCTTTGTAAAAGCGTTCAAAAAGATGCGGGATATCTTCCTGCAGAAAACCACTTCCATTGTCTTCAATCACGATAGAAATATAGATTGGATTGTCGGTAACCGTAACATCAATCCTGCCACCGGAAGGCGTGTGCTCCATGCAGTTCTTTAAGATATTTCCAAGGGCTTCCGCCGTCCATCGTAAATCCGTAGAAAAAGAAAAATCCTTCGGCTCTATGGTTTCATGATACTGGATGTCCCGTAGTTCCAATGGAATGAGCAAAGGTGCAGCCGCAGCGGAGAGCAGTTCTTTGGCAGAGGTTTTGGTCTGGTGAAAAGTAATGGTTCCTGCGTCCATGGAAGATAATTTCAGCAAAGTTTCAATGAGCCAGTCCATCCGGTCAATTAGCATGGATAATTCCCGTAAGGATTCCAGTCGCTTCTCATCGGAAAGAGCCGGCTCTTTTAAGAGAGTCAGCAAAAGACGGATGGAAGTAAGGGGAGAGCGGAGCTGATGGGAAATATCAGCCATGGCATCCGCAAGATATTTTTTATCGTTTTCAAGAGCCTGATTCTGTTCCACAAGGCGTCTGGTCAGCTTGGCAAGCTCATTTTGTAAAATTGCCAGTTCTCCTTCCATATAGTCGCTGAAATCACCACTGCTGTTACTGTGCAGCATCGCATCTAACTGCTGACTTAAGGATTCCACCTTCCGGTAACGTTTTCTGGTGAAAATAATAAAAATAAGAATGAAAATAAGTGATGCAAAAAGGATGATTACACCACAGATGGTATCAAAATAAAATCCGATACCTGCAAAGATAAAGCATACAAGCAGTTGCAGAAACAGGCATTTTTTGATTTCGGGATTGCGTAAAAATTTCATAAAGACTCCTTTGGGAAAATACATTTTCATCGGTTATTATGGTACTCATATTTATAACAGGCGTTTTTTGCAGTTCAATTAGTCACCAAGCTTATAGCCCAGTCCGCGGATGGTTTTGATATATTCCGGGTGTGCCGGGTCGGCTTCGATTTTTTCCCGGAGCCTTTTGATGTAGACGGTAAGGGTATTATCATTTACAAATTCCCCTGCCATATCCCAAAGTTCATCTAAGAGACGGCTTCGTGTAAGGACAATGCCCTGGTTGGAAAGAAAGAGTAAAAGCAGCCGGTATTCCAGGGCGGAAAGAGTCAGTTCCACATTATTCTTATAGACCAGTCCACGTACGGTATCAGCTTTCAGTTCATGATATTCCAACGGCTGGCTGCCACGGTGATAGCGGCGGAGAACACTGTTCATTCTGGAAATCAGTTCTCTCGGCCGGAAGGGCTTGGGAATATAATCATCGGCACCAAGGTCAAGCCCGGCAACCACACTATATTCATCATCCGATGCCGTCAGAAAAATGACAGGAATATCAGAGTTTGCCTTGATGGCACTGCACAAAGAAAAGCCGCTTCCATCCGGCAGGGAGACATCAAGCAGCGCTAAGTCAAAGTGATACTGCCCGGAATCTAATAAATCGATGGTTTCCTTTTGGTTATTCGCAGAAGTAACCTGAAAACCCTCCTGATTCAGGAAAGTGCGTAAATTGGAAACGATACTTGTATCATCATCTACAAGAAGTACATGTGTCATGTTTTCTTCTCCTTACAATTAATTTATAGAAGGCACGGATTGACAAAATACTTGCATAAAATAATTTCGGTTATCCGGAGGATATTTGTTTATGGGATGGAAAATGCCAGTTGTTCTTAGCTGCATGTTTTGCTTGATGATAAACTGTCTTTCCGCTTGCTTTGACCGGATATCTGCACTGTCCGCCGGGTGCGGATGCGGTATAAGACCTGTAAGGGGCACTAGGAATTTCGACTGGCAAAACATTTTGTCCGGCAACCGGTGCAAATTCACATCCATGTTCATATGCGCCTCGCTGGCACGTCCATGTGCCAGCGTTGCCTGTTGCCGGACGAAATTCCAAGTGCCCCTAACAGCCCTTCTTAGGCATCCGCACTTCGACGGACGGTACAGATAGACTGTCAAACATTGGAAAGACGGTTTTTACAGGCAAAAGCAAAATATGCAGCTTAGAACTACGGTATTTTATATCCAAAACAAATATCCTTTGGATAACAGGATTATTTTAACAAGGATTATATAGTGTCAATCCGCCACGTTTATAAAAGTCATTGTAGCATAAAGAAACTTGCATTTGCAAAAGAAACAGTATAAGATGGACAGTTGTGATGAAAAATAAGCTGGTAAAGGCAAGAGGGATAGACAGATGAAGCAGAATTTAAAGAAAATGATTTCTTATTATAAACCATATCTTGGCGTATTTTTTATCGATATGTTCTTTGCACTGTTAGCAGCAGTGGCGGCACTGGTGATTCCGCTGATTGTACGGTATATTACATCAACAGTGGTATATCTGCCGGAGCAGGATGCAGTAAAGACAATCGGAAAGCTTGCTTTGTTTATGGTGGTGTTGGTAGCCATTCAGTGTTACAGCAATTATTATATTTCTAATAATGGTCATGTAATGGGTGCCAAAATAGAATATGATATGCGGGCAGAAATATTTGCTCATTATCAGAAACTGTCATTTGCATTTTATGATAATCAGAAGGTCGGACAGTTGATGGCGAGAATTACCACAGACCTTTTTGATATCAGCGAACTGCTGCACCATGGACCGGAAAATATTGTGATTTCCCTGATTAAGATAATTGGTGCATTTGTTATTATGATGGGAATCAGTCCGAAGCTTACAGTGGCGGCATTTGCACTGGTACCGTTTATGATAGCGTATGCATATTTCTTTAATAAGCGTATGAAAAAGGCATTCCGGCAGAATCGTATTAAGATAGCGGATATTAATAGCCAGATAGAGGACAACCTTTCCGGTATCCGCGTAGTAAAATCCTTTGCTAATGAAGAAGTCGAACAGGAAAAATTCAGCCGCGGAAACAAAGGCTTCTTAGATGCCAAGAAGAACAGCTATCTCTTTATGGGTGGTTATCAGGCGGGGCTGACTGCATTTACCACGTTGATTACCGTAGTAGTGGTGATTGCCGGAGCACTGTGGATTCCGGGTGGCAGTGTGAGTATTACAGATTTGATTACGTTCCTTTTATATATCAATGTATTTACCGAGCCGGTTAAGACGCTGATTGATTTTACCGAGCAGTTCCAGAATGGATATTCCGGCTTTGAACGGTTTATGGAGATTCTTTCCATTGAACCGGATATTTCGGATGAGGAAAATGCCATTGACATGGAAAATGTGCGGGGAGAAGTAGAATTTCAGGATGTTTCCTTCCGGTATGAAGAACATTTAAGCCGCGTTTTAAGGCATATAAATCTGAAAGTTCCGGCTGGAAGCTATGTGGCACTGGTGGGAACTTCAGGTGCCGGAAAGACAACCCTTTGCAGCCTGATACCAAGATTTTATGATGTGTCAGAGGGCAGAATTTTAATTGATGGCTGTGATATCCGCCACTATAAATTAAAAAGTTTAAGAGACCACATTGGCATTGTCCAGCAGGATGTTTATTTGTTTGCCGGAACTATTTTTGAAAATATTGCTTATGGCAAACCGGATGCGACAAGGCAAGAAGTCATTGAGGCAGCAAAGAATGCCAATGCCCATGAATTTATTTTATCACTGCCGGAGGGTTATGATACAGATATCGGACAGCGGGGTGTAAAACTTTCCGGCGGTCAGAAACAGCGGCTCTCCATTGCCCGGGTATTTTTAAAGAATCCGCAGATTCTTATTTTTGATGAAGCAACCTCGGCACTGGATAACGAAAGTGAAAAGGTGGTACAGGAATCACTAGAGAAGCTGGCGAAGAACCGGACAACATTTGTAATTGCCCACAGGCTTTCTACGATAGAAAATGCAGGGCGTATTCTGGTGCTGACTGAGCAGGGAATCGAAGAAGAGGGCACCCATGAGGAGCTGCTTGCACGGAATGGAATTTATGCAGGGCTTTATCATACCCATTGATATTGAGAAAAGCTATTTATAAAATTTGTATGAAGTTCACGCGGTTTGCTTGAGAAATTTTACTTTTTCTGCTATATTGCAATAGGTAGACAAATCAATTCAGTGTGAAATACACTTTAATTATTAGAAAGAAGGATGTTAAAATGACAAAAATTGATATTATTTCAGGCTTCTTAGGAGCTGGAAAGACCACATTTATCAAGAAAATGATAGAAGAGGCTTTTGTTGGTGAGAAGCTGGTACTGATTGAAAATGAATTTGGTGAAGTCGGTATCGACGGCGGATTCTTAAAGGATTCCGGCATTGAGATTACCGAGATGAACTCAGGATGTATCTGCTGTTCCCTGGTAGGAGACTTTGGAAAGAATTTAAATGAAGTAATTACTAAATTCCATCCGGACCGTATCTTAATCGAGCCGTCAGGCGTTGGTAAACTTTCTGACGTAATGAAATCTGTTATTGATGTAGAAAAAGAGCAGGATGTGAAATTAAATGCACTGGTTACAGTTGTAAATGCAAAGAAAGCATCCAAACAGATGAAAGCCTTTGGCGAATTCTTCAATAATCAGATTGAATTTGCAACAACAATCGTATTAAGCAGAACCCAGAGCACAACACCGGAGCAGTTAGAGCTTTGCGTAAAACAGATGCAGGAATTAAATGGCAAGGCTGCAATCATTACAACTCCTTGGGATGCCATCAAAGGTGAGCAGATTCTCAAAGTTATGGAAGGACAGGACTCTCTTGAGATGAAACTTCTTGCAGAGGCACATCATAAAGCAGAAGAGGAAGAACATGAGCACCATCATGACCATGACCACGAAGAACATGAACACGATCACGACCACGAAGAGCATGAGCATCACCACCATCATGACCATGACCACGAGGAGCATGAACACGATCACGACCACGACCATGAGGAGCATGAACATCATCATGAGCATGGCGAGAACTGCACCTGCGGATGCCATGACCACGAACATCATCATCACCATCATGCAGATGAGGTATTTACAAGCTGGGGCAAAGAGACTCCGCATAAATTTACCCGTGAGAAGATTGAAGAGGTATTAAAGACCTTATCCGAGAGCGAAGAGTATGGCATGATTCTCCGCGCAAAAGGAATGGTAGAGGATGTCAATGGTTCCTGGATTTACTTTGATATGGTTCCGGGCGAGTATGAATTAAGAGATGGAGAGCCGGATTACACCGGAAGACTCTGTGTCATTGGTTCTAAGATTGACGAACACAAGATTGAAGAATTATTCGGCATTGCATAATGCCCGTCAGATAGGAAAGGGGAAACCATGCAGGAGATTCCAGTATATTTATTTACCGGATTTATGGACAGCGGTAAGACCACATTAATCAAAGAAACACTCTTTGAAAATGATTTCGGCGGGGACAACCGTACGGTAATTATTGTCTGTGAAGACGGCGATGAAGAATATGATGAAGCAAAATTAAATACCATTAATGCGAAGGTTGCAATGATTGAAGAGCAGGAAGATTTTACAACAGAAACCTTGCAGAAGATTCAGGAGACATACAAACCGGAGCAGATTTTTATTGAGTATAACGGTACCTGGGATATCGCTACTTTGCTTGAAACAAAGATGCCGGATGGCTGGGTAATCGTACAGTCCTTGGCAACCGTAGATGCCACTACATTTGAAATGTATCTTGCTAATATGCGTGCCATGATTATGGAGCAGTTGTTTAAGGCAGATGTAGTAATCTTTAACCGTTGTGATGACAATACACCAAAGGGCAAGTTCCGCCGTGCCGTAAAAGCACAGAACCGTCCGGCGCAGATTGTATACGAGCGTGCCGATGGAACGATTGATGAGAGTGCCGATGAAGAACTGCCATTTGACATCAATGCAGATGTCATTGATATTACGGATGCAGATTATGCAATCTGGTATATGGATGCACAGGATAATCCGAAGAAATACGATGGCAAGAAAATCAAATTCCTTGCGTTGGTATATAATCCGGAAAAGATGAGCAGGAAGGGCATGTTCGTGCCGGGACGTTTTGCCATGACCTGTTGTGTAGAGGATGTCCAGTTCTTAGGATTTAAATGCAAATATCCGAAGTCGGAAGAAATCGGTCACAAATCATGGATAAATATTACCGCAGAAGTTCATGTGGAATTTGCCAAGGAATACAGAGGAAAAGGACCTGTCCTTTATCCGGTATCCATTGAGCCGGCAGAGAAGCCGGAAGATGAACTGGTATATTTCTCATAAAAAAGTGTTGACAATGTGAAAGAAAAGTATTATTCTAACTTCAATAAGAGAAACCGTTGAGAAAGAGTAGTAAGCTTGATTGGAAATCAAAGAGAGCTGCAGGTGGTGGAATTGCAGTATGGAAGATTTTGCTGAATGGACTTTCGAGGGTGGCCTGAATTAACAGTAGGCGTCACCGGGAACCGAACCCGTTACCAATCCGGCATGTATGATTCGTACATGAATGAGTGGACAATTCGTCAATATGAGTGGTACCGCGATAATAAGATTTTATTACCGTCTCAAGCATAAGCTTGAGGCGGTTTTTTACTGTTGGAAAATAGTAAAAGCGCTTTCTCTTATGAACAACAATAAATCATATAAGAAAGAAGAGGTAGTAATTATGAAGAAGAAAATGATGGCAGCAGTATTAACAATGGCTATGGCAGTAGTAGCAATGGCAGGATGCGGAAGCAACAGTGCATCCAATGATGCAGCAACAACAGAGAAGGCTGCAGCAGATGGTAAAGTTTATAAAGTAGGTATCGTACAGTATGTAGATGATGCTTCTTTAAATCAGATTGAGAAAGCAGTAGAAGCAGAGCTGGATGCAAAAGCAAAAGAGCTCGGTGTTACTTTTGATTATAAAGATTATACTTACAATGGTCAGGCAGATTCTTCTACCTTAAACCAGATTGCAACAGACCTGGTTGCAGAAGATGTAGATGTGATTATTCCAATCGCAACACCAACCGCAATGATTATGCAGGCAGCAACAGAAGAAAATCAGATTCCGGTTGTATTCTCTGCAGTCAGTGATCCGGTTACCGCAGGACTTGTTGAAAGTATGGATAAACCTGGTTCCAATATCACCGGAACATCGGATGCATTAAATACAGAAGCAGTAATGGACTTAATGTTTGCAGCAAATAAAGACATTAAAAAAGTAGGTCTTTTATATAATAAGAGTCAGGATTCTTCCACTGTTCCAATTCAGGACGCAAAAGATTATCTTGATAAAAAGGGCGTTGAATATGTAGAAAAAACAGGAACAACCAATGATGAAATTTCTCTTGCAGCAGATGCATTAGTTGCAGCCGGTGTAGATGCCGTATTTACACCGACCGATAACACCGTAATGACAGCAGAACTTGCAATTTATGAGAAATTTGTAGAAGCAGGCATTCCGCATTATGCAGGAGCTGACTCCTTCGCATTAAACGGAGCTTTCTGTGGATTCGGTGTAAACTATGTTGACCTTGGTACTGCAACAGCAGATATTGTAGTAGATATTTTAGTAAATGGGAAAGATCCTGCAATAACAGCAGTACAGACCATGAGCAACGGAATCGCAACTGTAAATACAGATGTGGCAAGCCAGCTTGGAATTGATTACAGCGTATTTGACGGTATGTGTGAAAAAGTAGTAGAGATTCAGACCGCAGAAGAGTTTGAATAAAAAGATAAAACGATAGTATGATAAGATAGTCAGGGGGATTAAAGAATGGGCTCCATATTTACAATATCCATTTTACAAAGTGCATTAGAGCTAGGGTGTATATACGCCCTGGTTGCACTGGCATTGTTTGTTTCATTTTCCATATTAAATATTGCAGATTTGTCAACCGATGGCTGCTTTACCTTAGGCTGTGCCGTATGTGCCATGGTAACGATACAGGGTCATCCGATTCTGGCACTGGCAGCAGCAATGTTAGCCGGTGTATGTTCCGGATTTATCACAGCATTTCTGCAGACAAAGCTTGGAATTGAATCAATTCTGGCAGGAATCATTGTAAATACGGGACTCTATACCATTAATATTGCAGTCATGGGATTTGCTTCCCAGGTGAACCTGTTTAACTGCAATACCATATTTACCATGGCAAAAAATGCCATTGGTGGTGGCTGGTATAAACTGATTGTGGCAGCATTAATCGTACTGGTAATCGGCGTGATTTTATCCGCATTTTTAAATACCAGATTAGGTCTTTCCATCCGGGCAACCGGTGATAATGCTGACATGGTAAAAGCCTCCAGCATTAATCCATCCTTTACGATTACCGTAGGTCTTTGTGTAGCCAATGCAATGACTGCATTATCCGGCGGTGTATTAGCACAGTACCAGAAATCCTGCGATATCAACCTTGGAACCGGTATGGTAACCATCGCACTTGCCAGCCTGATTATCGGAGAATCCATTATCGGAAAAGGCTCCATGTTCCGCAGAGTATTAGGCGTTGTATTAGGAAGCTGTCTCTATCGTTTCTTAGTAGCCGTTGCATTAAGACTGAATGTTCCGGCAGAGGCATTGAAACTGGTTTCTGCAATTATCGTAGCAATTGCAATTGCATTCCCGTTCTTAAAGAAGAAGGTAGCGTTTGTCAGACAGAAGAGCGCAGCACAGAAGAAATTAAAAGACAATATGCGTCTGGCGGAAGCAAATACAAAGGAAATGGGAGGTGACCGATAATGTTAGAAATGAAGCATGTATCTAAGACATTTAATCCGGGAACCGTAAATGAAAAGAAAGCATTGTGTGATTTGAACCTGGTTCTTGAAGATGGAGATTTTGCTACAATCGTAGGAAGTAATGGGGCAGGAAAATCAACTACATTTAATGCGATTACAGGTGCGTTCTATGTAGATGAAGGACAGATTATTCTAGATGGAGAGGATATTACATATAAGAAAGAATTTTTGCGCAGTAAAGTCATTGGTCATCTGTTTCAGGACCCGTTAAAGGGAACAGCACCACATATGACCATTGAAGAAAATATGGCACTGGCATATCTTCGTGCATCCGGAAAAGAAAATGCATTTTTCAGCAGAATCCGTAAATCCGATAAAGAAAAATTCAGAGAACTGTTATCCCAGCTTGATATGGGTCTGGAAGACAGAATGAAGCAGCCGGTGGGATTGTTATCCGGCGGTCAGAGGCAGGCACTTACCCTTCTGATGGCGACGATGGTGACACCGAAGATTCTTCTTTTGGATGAGCATACGGCAGCACTTGACCCTGCAACCGCAGAGAAAGTATTGGAACTGACGAAAAAAATTATTGCAGAGCATCATATTACCTGTCTTATGGTAACCCATAATATGCATCAGGCACTAGAGCTTGGCAACCGGATTCTGATGATGGATTCCGGAAATATTGTCCTTGATTTAAAGGATGAAGAGAAGAAGAAAATGACGGTAGACAGCCTTTTAGAGCAGTTCCGCATCCAGGCAGGAAAGCGTCTTGACAATGACAGAATTTTAATGTCAGCACAGTAAAAATAGAAATTGGTAAATTTTTTTTAAGAAACAAGTGTCGGAAAATGTTGATTTTCTGACACTTTTCCTATATGATTAAATCTAGTGGTCTGGAATTCCACGAGTTGATGTAAACAAAGTATGGAGGTATAGTATGTATCCTATTATAAAAAAGGAAAAGCTGGCAGATAAGATTTATCTTATGGATGTCAAAGCAGAGCGGGTAGCAAAGTCTGCAAAGCCAGGACAATTTGTAATCGTGAAAATCGATGAAGAAGGTGAGCGTATACCACTTACCATCTGTGATTATGATGAGAAAGCCGGAACTGTAACAATTGTATTCCAGACAGTTGGAGCATCTACAGAGCGTATGGCATATTTAGAGGAAGGGGATGCATTCCAGGATTTTGTTGGACCACTGGGCTGTCCATCCGACCTTATTGAGGAAGATATAGAAGAGTTAAAGAAAAAGAAAATCGTATTTATCGCCGGAGGTGTTGGAACAGCACCGGTTTACCCACAGGTAAAATGGTTACATGAACATGGGGTAGACTGTGATGTTATCATGGGTTCTAAGACCAAGGATTTATTAATTCTGGTAGAAGAAATGCGTAAAGTTGCAACTAATCTTTATGTAACAACCGATGATGGTACTTATGGCTTCCATGGAATGGGAACCAACCAGTTACAGGAATTATGGGATAAAGGTGTTCGTTACGATCATTGTGTTGCCATCGGACCAATGATTATGATGAAATTCGTTTGTAAACTGACCAAGGAGCTTGGCATTCCAACTGTTGTATCCATGAATCCGATTATGGTAGACGGAACCGGAATGTGTGGAGCATGTCGTCTTATGGTTGGCGGCGAAGTAAAATTCGCATGCGTGGATGGACCGGAATTTGACGGACATCAGGTAGATTTCGACCAGGCAATGAAGAGACAGCTTCAGTATAAGACAGAAGAAGGCCGTGCAATGTTAAAATTGCAGGAAGGCAATACCCATCATGGTGGATGCGGTCAGTGCGGAGGTGACAAATAATGGAAGGATTAACAAGAGTACCGGTACGTGAACAGGAGCCAGAGGTACGTGCAGCAAACTTTGAAGAAGTTTGTCTTGGCTATAATGAAGAAGAAGCAGTAGCAGAAGCAAAACGCTGCTTAAACTGTAAAAATGCACAGTGTATGAAAGGATGTCCGGTTTCCATTGATATTCCGGCATTTATTGCACAGGTGAAAGAAGGCAACTTCGAAGAAGCTTATCATATTATCAGTGAATCATCTGCACTTCCTGCTGTATGTGGCCGTGTATGTCCACAGGAGAGTCAGTGTGAAGGAAAATGTATCCGTGGTATCAAGGGTGAGCCGGTTGCAATCGGTAAATTAGAGCGTTTCGTAGCTGACTGGGCAAGAGAGCATGGAATCAAGCCTAAGAAAGCAGAAAAATTAAATGGACATAAAGTAGCAGTTATCGGTTCCGGCCCTGCAGGTCTTACCTGTGCCGGTGATTTGGCAAAGCTTGGCTATGATGTTACTATTTTTGAAGCTTTACATGAAGCCGGTGGAGTATTAATTTACGGTATTCCGGAATTCCGTCTTCCAAAGTCAAAAGTAGTTGCAGCAGAAGTAGAAAATGTAAAAGCTTTAGGCGTTAAGATTGAGACAAACGTTGTCATTGGTAAAGCAGTTACCATTGATGAATTAATGGAAAAAGAAGGATTCGAAGCTGTATTTATCGGTTCCGGTGCAGGACTTCCAAGATTTATGGGAATCCCTGGCGAGCAGGCAATGGGAGTATTCTCTGCAAACGAATTCTTAACCAGAAATAACCTGATGAAAGCATTCCGTGATGACTATGATACGCCAATCAAAGCCGGCAAAAAAGTTGTTGTAGTTGGTGGTGGTAACGTTGCAATGGATGCAGCCCGTACCGCAAAACGTCTCGGCGCAGAGGTACATATCGTATACCGTCGTGGCGAGGAAGAGCTTCCAGCAAGAAAAGAAGAAGTACATCATGCAAAAGAAGAAGGCATTATCTTTGACCTTCTGCAGAATCCTACTGAAATCTTAGTAGACGAAGACGGCTGGGTAAAAGGCTGTCGTGTCATTAAGATGGAATTAGGTGAGCCGGACGCATCCGGAAGAAGAAGCCCGGTAGAGATTCCAGGTTCTGAATACGAAATCGAGGCAGATACCGTAATCATGTCTCTTGGTACCTCTCCAAACCCATTGATTTCATCCACTACCAAGGGTCTGGACATCAACCGCAGAAAATGTATCATTGCAGAAGAAGAGACCGGAGCAACCTCCAAAGATGGCGTATACGCCGGTGGAGATGCAGTAACCGGAGCAGCAACCGTTATCCTTGCCATGGGTGCAGGAAAAACTGCAGCAAAGGGAATTGATGAATTCTTACGCAATAAATAAAGCATAATAATATAGCTTAAGGGACGCAGGATTTTTCTGCGTCCCTTTTTTGCTTTACAGGAAATTTCTCAAATCGTCAGAAATAGTGTATAATAGGCTGGAAATAAAAAATGACATAACAAAAGAGCGAAGGGGGCTTCGCCATGACGTTGCTTATGAAGTTTTTTGTTTTGGTTTAGGTTAGCTGCACTATCTGACTATGGAGAAAGAATTATTATGAACATGGATTTATCCATATTTCATAACCTTTCGATATTGTTCAAATAGTGCAGTTTTTTTGTGGTAAACTTCTAAAACCAACATAGAAGTACCACACTCGGAACAACAGAGAGGGTCGTATCCGAAAGAGAGCAGAATGGATTGCCGCCAGTCCTGAATAGAACGTAGGAAATGTTGTTTTTCGGCAGAAATACATCTACGGAGCTTTTTTTCCTGCTTATGATGTTTTGCATATATCCCATAGTAGCGAAGCATTTTGAAATGTTTTTCGGGGATATGGACAATGAGTTTTTGAATGAAGTTCAAAGCAGGAATGGTTTCAGTAACAGTTTTATTGTCTTCGTGTCTGGTGTAATGAAAGGTTACGTTTTCACCGTCATAAGTATCAATACGCGATGTGGCAATAACAGGTCTGCCGAGGTATCGGCTGATGTATTTAATGGTGATATCAGGAGTGCAAAGATTTGGTTTTGCACGGACATAAAAGCCGTCAGCGTGTTTCGTGTACATTTCATTTTTGACTTTGCGAAAAGCCGGACCAATGCGGGAGGTAAGTCGTTCAAGCAGTACTTTGCGAAAAGCATTACGAAGGAAATTGTAATCAAAGTGTTTGACAGGACGCCAAGGAGTGATGTTACCAGCCCCACCCTCTGAGATGAGAGCGTGGATATGAGGATTCCATTTTAAATCACGCCCAAAAGTGTGAAGAACACAGATAAGCCCAGGAGTAAAGTTTTCGGTTTTATTCATTTTGGAAAACATGCGTAAGACAACATCACGAACAGAATGAAATAAACAATCTAAGAGAGTTCTGTCTTCGAGAAAATAAACGCGAAGTTCCGCTGGGATAGTGAAAACACAATGGCGATGAACGCAAGAAACAAGCTTACAGGACATATGAAAAGAACGAAGCTGGTTGTATTTGTTTCCGCAGGAAGGGCAAAAACGACTTTTACAGCGAAAGGGAACAAATTTAAGATTTCCACAGTGAGGACAGCCATACATGGCACCACCGTGAGAAGAATCACCACAATGAATCATCTTGTTAACATTTTCAATGACAGCAGGACGAGGATGGAGTTCGTAAATGATGTGTTTATAATAATCGGTAAAGATGGATTGTAATATATTCATAATAGAATTTTACAATAAAGAAGGAGATAAGAAAACCCCTTCCCCTCATGAATGAGGGGTTAGGGGAGTTGAGAGTGTCGCAGACACTTTTTTATATACATAACTAAAAAATCCATGCAAACAGTCTTGAAGAATCTGGAGGGGTTCTATATAATAAAAAGGAGATAGATAATGCCAAATTTCCGAAATTAACCAACCGTGTGCACTATCTGAAACATGAAGAGGGAGGCGTAAACGCAGTGTGTGAAATAATGAGAAAATATTCAGAAGAAGTCGCAGAAAAAGCATATCAGCAGGGCGAGGAAGCCGGCAAAGAAATCGGCAAAGAAATCGGTCAACGCCAGGCAAACATTGCCGCCATCAAAAACATGATCATCCGCTTTCAGGCAACGAAGGAAGTCATTCTAGAAGATTACACCGAATCCGAATACAACACCGCCATCGCCGAACTCCAGTCCGAATCCAGATAACAGAAAAACATAAGGAAACATGACAAAGAAACCATTTTTTAA
>OHKN01000381.1_pt1 | contig 24860 bp, 21 predicted proteins | sample 1568841 | NCBI WGS metagenome assembly OHKN01 (sample SAMEA3879579, study PRJEB24766) | human gut metagenome | biome: human-associated habitat; feature: feces | place: USA | collected 1985/1987
CCGCAGTGCGCATCCTCGCGGAGCATTTTTTACTTTACAGGAAAGCAATTTCCTGCAAAGTAAAAAAAAGCCTTGATATCATCAAGGCTTTTTCATGCAGGAGATGGGACTTGAACCCACACGATATTGCTACCACAGGCACCTGAAGCCTGCGCGTCTGCCAATTCCGCCACTCCTGCGAACAAATGATATTTTACCGTTTCAACGGTAATAAGTCAACCCCTATTTTTAATTTTTTCCCTTTTTTTGAAAAAATATATAAAATTGACAAAAATCGAAAAAAGTTAAAAATAGGCATTGACAATTGTCCCGGAATTTGTTACTATTTACAAGTCGTCATGAGACGTAAGTTCATACGGTATGCGGAAGTGTCGGAACTGGCAGACGAGCAAGACTAAGGATCTTGTAAGCATTGCGCTTGTGTGGGTTCAAGTCCCATCTTCCGCATTAATTAATAAAGTGGGAAGCCTGATAATTCAAGGCTTCCTGTTTTTTTGTTTGTAGCCAGTTTTGGGTTACAGTTGGGTTACAACTTTTTACTGCTTAAGAATCGAGTACTTTTGCAAATTCTTCGGCATATTCTGTGATATCTTTTGTCTGGTGGATATAACATTTCTGGGTCGTGGAAATATCCTTATGTCCTGCAAATGTCTTTAGTGTATCCTCAGAAATTACCATAGCTTCATGAAGCTCCGATATCGTGGTACGTCTGATACTATGATTGCCGGATGGTCTGCCATCAATGACAAAAGCATCTTTTTCATTCCTCACACCATTTAATCTGCGGATAACATTGTTGATAGCATGGTCATGAATTCTTTTTCCGGTTTTATCCAGAAAAATAAAATCATCATCCTTGTGATATGTCTTAGTTTCCTCCTGACAAATCGTAATGGTTCCATCCTCATTGGGTTCTCCTGTGTAGGCTTGGCAATCAGTTTTTTCCCACCATCCGCAGTTGGAACTTTGGTTTTATATCTGCCATCCGATGCAAGCCATATTCCACAGAAACTTTTCTGTCGGTTCAATATTTTTTCGCGTTTTGTCATATGCTCTAATTGTTCCGACACATCGTCTGAGGTAATTATATTCTCATTGAGGTCGTTAAGCAATGACATAATAGCAGGAATGGCATCTGATTTTAAAGAACATCAGATACCATTCCTGCCATTTTTTTCTATATTCTGCTTCTATTTTTCTTCCCGCTACTCTTTTATTTTTGCATACACAACCTTCAACAGCTTATTGTGTGGATTCTCAATCGGGTTTAATTCAATGCTCCTAAACTTCTTTAAGAAGGTAGAAAGTTTACTGCACTGGTAATTTCGTGGGTCAAAGCCAGGAATACGTTTGCTCAGATTGATTCCAAGCTCAGAAATATTAATCCAGCCATTTTCCTCTGCATTGCTCCGGATAATGGAGATTACCTCCTTTTCAATATCCGAAAGCTTCGGAAGGTTGTCATTGTCCCCGGCATCCTTTTCCGAAGATGCATTCGTATTTCTTCTTGTGGTGGCTGTGCGCTGTTTTTCCTCTGCTTCTTCCTTATTATAAAGTAAATCAAGATACTTGAAATTCTCGCAGGCATTTACAAAGGACTTCGGTGTCTTCTCCTCTCCCATTCCGATTACCATCATACCGGCTTCCTTTAAGCGCATGGCAAGTTTGGTAAAATCACTGTCTGACGACACCAGGCAGAAACCGCTGACTTTGCCGGAATAAAGAATATCCATGGCATCTATAATCAATGCCGAATCTGAAGCACTTTTTCCCGCAGTATAATTGCACTGCAATTCCGGTGTCAGAGCATACTCCTGCATATTTTTCATCCATGCAGATACGCTCGGATTCGAATAATCTCCATAAACCCGCTTATAAGTAGCCACCCCGTAATTGCTGACCTCATCCATAATTAGTTTCACATATTTATTGGATACATTTTCTGCATCAATCAGTACTGCTAATTTCGGTTGTTCATTCATACCATCTGCGCTCCTATTTCTTTAAGTGTCCCGTAACTACTACACGAATCAGATTGGTAGTACCGGAAATACCCAATGGAATTCCAGCTGTAATAACCGCCAGATCTCCATGCTGTACATATCCATGCTGTTCTGCGGATTCCATTGCATTATTAAACAATGCTTCTGTATCCGTCTCTTCCTGTATCATAAGTGGTGTTACGCCCCAGGAAAGATTCATCTGATAATAACTCTTTTCCGATGGGGTACAGCCGATAATTGCACATTTCGGACGATATCTTGAAATCATGCGGGCAGTCTTGCCGGATTTGGTTACCGTAACAATTGCTGCCGCATTGATGTCAATGGCAGTCATACAGGTTGCATGGGAAATGGCATCGGTTACATCCGGATTATCAATCTTCTCCAGCTGGCGGAAACGTTTCTCATAATCAATATCATTTTCTGTATATTCCGCAATCTCTGTCATGGTTTTTAATGCCTCCACCGGATATTTCCCGGCAGCAGTCTCACCAGACAGCATAATTGCACTGGTTCCATCATAAATAGCATTGGCAACATCTGTTGCTTCTGCTCTGGTCGGGCGTGGATTCTTCATCATGGAATCCAGCATCTGGGTTGCCGTAATAACAACCTTTTCTGCATGGTAAACCTTTTTTATAATTTTCTTCTGAATTGCCGGAACTTCACGAATCGGAATCTCCACTCCCATGTCTCCTCTGGCAACCATAATGCCATCTGACACGGCCAGAATCTCATCAATATTATCTACACCCTGACGGTTTTCGATTTTAGAGATAATCTTAATGTCATTGCAGCCCTGCTCTGCCATAATTTTCCGTAACTGCAGCACATCATCTGCACAGCGTACAAAAGATGCTGCAATAAAATCTACACCCTGCTCAATTCCAAATAGAATATCGGAGCGGTCTTTCGGGCTGATATAAGGCATGGACAGATTTACATTCGGTACATTAATTCCTTTGCGGTCTGAAATCACACCACCATTTTCTACTTTACAGGTAATCTCAGTTTCTGTCACATTGGTTACCAGCATTTCAATCAGTCCATCATCAATCAGAATTCTGGTTCCGGCTTTGACATCATGTACCAGATTTTTGTAAGTAATAGAGACCCGCTCTTTATTTCCCATAATATCATTGGTAGTAAGCTTAAAGGTATCTCCCGGAAGCAGCTCTGCTCTGCCGCCCTCCAGCTGTCCAATCCGAATTTCCGGTCCACTGGTATCAAGGAGAATTCCAACCGGTCTGCCCAGTTCCTTACGCATCTTTTTTACACGATCCATGGTTACTTTATGTTCTGCCTGTGAGCCGTGGGAAAAGTTAATTCTCGCCACGTCCATTCCATTTTCCATCAACTGTTTTAATACTTCATCATCCTTTGTTGCCGGTCCTAATGTACATATAATTTTTGTCTTTCTCATATTCTGTCCTTTCCTGCTACAAGCCCTCTATCTTCTTTTATTCCTTTATATTCCTTTATACTTCTTTCGTCTTTTCCTGTTCCTCTTTAGAAGAAGTCTCATCTTCTCTGCCATGATGCTCATACCACCAGCATGCAGCAACTGCTGCCGCTGCCATAACGCCCATAAGCGCTACTACAATATCCTGTGCCATATTTTATTATCCTCCTATCACAGTTATGACCTGATATTGTACGCAAAGAAACCTATGCTCCTCTGCGCACAGGTAAATTGCTTCTAACTTGTGATAGTCAGCCCTTCGCTCCATCCTGATGATGGATATAGCCTATAATGACACGCCTGCTGTCCAAAACATCCTTTGATTTCCGTAATTCAAAGTTCCAGCCGTCTTTTGCCTGATTTTCAGGCAATACTGCTGCCAGCGATAATGCTGCTCCTTCCAAATCGCTGTTTTTCTCCGACAGTCTGCGGTATCCTGCTGTAATCCTGCCGGTCTCATGATTTCCCAAAAGTTCTTCGGTACAGCTCTCTGATGGTCTGGATAAATGTGCTGCCTGTGTGAAATTCTGGTTCGCAGTATCTTCACATGCAAAGGAAGAATCTATGTTGATATTTTCAACATACATTCCTGAAACCGTCATAATAACAGCCACTATGAGACTTATCAGCTTTTTCTTTAAACCTGTTATCCTCATTGTATTCTCCCTGCTTACTGCGTAACTGTAAAAAAACTGGCAGGAGTAACTCCTGCCAGTTGCGTTGCTACCCGTCTGCTTACGCTCATTATAAGCATTTCGCTATTGAAATGCAAGAAACGAATAGACAATTATTCTTTTTTTACATAATCTTTACTTATTAACTGCCGGATACGACACCAAGTTCCAAAAGCCTTCTTTTTGCCTGCTGCTGATTCTGAAACTGTATGCCTGTAATGCCAAGCTTTTCTGCCGTCTCTATGTTTTCCGGACGGTCGTCTATGAATACACATTCCTGTGGCACTAAATGGTATCTGTCCAGCAATAGCTTATAAATTTCCGCTTCCGGCTTGATGCACTTCACCTGATAGGAAAAGATTGCTCCGGTAGTCTCCTTTTCAAAAGAAAGTTCTTCTGTTGCTTTTTCATAAGTGCTCTTTGGAAAATTAGATAATATATAGGTATGATATCCATTTTTCTCAAGGCTTCGTATCCACCGCACCGTATATGGATAAGTACGAATCGTCTCTCCTACATGGTCATAAAAGAGTCTTATTTCTCTTTCATAATCCGGTGTTTCCTTGATGCATGCAGCAATAATCTCTTCATCCGGCTTTGCTCCCCGGTCGAATTCATTCCAGGTTACGGAACGGACGGTAGCATCCGCCACACATTCAAAAGTTTCCCCCTCAAAACCGAGCTTATGAAATACTTCTTCCCAGCAAAAGTCTACCAGCACATTTCCTACATCAAAGATTACATTTTTTATCATCACAATCTGCCTTTATTCTTAACGATAAATGATATCATTTCTTCCCGGTCCGTTAGAAACCATGGTAATCGGATATCCAATCTGTTCTTCAATGAATTCTACATATTTACGGCAGTTTTCCGGAAGGTCTTCGTATTTCTTAATTCCACGGATATCTGTCTTCCAGCCCGGAAGTTTCTTTAATACAGGTTTTGCTTTTTCAAGCTTTGTTGTTACAGGGAAGTCTGTGGTTACTTCTCCGTCGATTTCATATCCTACGCAAACCGGAATCTCATCTAAATATCCTAAAACATCTAACACGGTAAATGCTACATCAGTTGCTCCCTGCATGCGGCAGCCATATTTACTTGCCACACAGTCAAACCATCCCATACGTCTTGGACGTCCTGTGGTTGCACCGAATTCTCCGCCGTCTCCACCGCGTTTTCTTAATTCATCTGCTTCTTCGCCAAAGATTTCGCTGACGAATGCGCCTGCACCAACAGCAGAAGAATATGCTTTACATACAGTAACAATTTTCTTAATCTCATATGGTGGGATTCCTGCTCCGATTGCACCATATGCAGCCAATGTAGAAGAAGATGTTACCATTGGATAAATTCCGTGATCCGGGTCTTTTAAGGTTCCAAGCTGTCCCTCTAAGAGAATGTTCTTTCCTTCTTTGATTGCCTTATCAAGATATAAAGAAACATCACAGACATACGGAGCTACCATATCACGGTACTCATGTAATGTATTTAACAGCTCTGCCTTGTCCAGTAATGGTTTGTGGTACATATGCTCTAACATAATATTTTTCATTTCACAGATACGGTCTACCTTTTCTGTTAAAGTATCTTCATCGAAAAGTTCACTTACCTGGAAACCGATTTTTGCATATTTATCTGAATAAAATGGTGCAATACCTGACTTGGTAGAACCAAATGATTTCTTTCCAAGACGCTCCTCTTCGTACTGATCAAAAAGCACATGATACGGCATAACAATCTGTGCACGGTCAGAAACCAAAAGCTTAGGTGCCGGTACATTACGGTCTGTAATAGACTTCATCTCATTGAAAAGCTTCGGGATATCAAGTGCAACACCATTTCCGATAATACTTGTGGTATGTCCGTAGAACACTCCTGATGGAAGGGTATGTAATGCAAATTTTCCGTAATCATTTACGATAGTATGTCCTGCATTTGCACCACCCTGGAAACGGATAATAATATCTGCTTCCTTTGCAAGCATATCAGTAATCTTGCCTTTTCCTTCATCTCCCCAGTTTGCACCAACTACTGCTGTAACCATTTTTATTTCCTCCTTATAATAAGAAATATGTTCTTCTCGCTGCTCGCGTAACTATGAGAAACACGCTTTACGAGCTACTCGCGGAGCGTTTTTTACTTTACAGGAAAGCAATTTCCTGTAAAGCAAAAAAGAACCGGTGTAAAAACCAGTTCTCTGCTTCTTACTTTCTGATTATACCGAATCAGATATTATAAGTAAAGTCAATATTCCTTATACTCGATATAAGTTTTACTTATGTTGTAATAATTCCAATAATTTTTCTGCTGCCGCAGTCAACGGAACCCTGTCATCCGAAACAATACAGAACTGTCTGGCAGGAATCTTCTTATTAAATATAATCTGAAACAGTTCCCCCTTTTCAATTTCTTCCTGGGCAAAGTCCCTGACCACATTTGCTATGCCAAGGCTCCTTTTTGCAAACTGTATCAGCATATCGCTGGTGGCAAGTTCTATCTCCGGATGAATCACAACGCCTTCTCCCAGCAGAAATTCCTCTACATATTTTCTGGTAGAGGTATTTCCCTCCAGGCACATAACCGGCAGATGTTCCAATTCTTTATAGCTTAATTTACCGCCCTTTAAATATTCAAATTTTCGTCCTGCCACAAAGACATCTTCTATCTCACGCACCGGAATCACATGCATATTCTTCGTTGTCTCCATAGGCGTGCTGACTACACCAAAATCGATTCTGCCGCTCTGCAGATATTTCAGTGTCTCCGGTGTCGGTGCATTGGTAACTGTAATCCTGATTTTCGGATACTGCTCATGAAACTGTTCCAGATAAGAAAGCAGATAAAACTGCAGTGTCATATCGCTGGCTCCGATACATACTTCTCCGCTGGTCAGCTCCTGCATTTCAAGGAATTTGCGTTCGCCTTCCCGGATGGTCTCATAGCCCCGCTGCACATAGCCGTAAAGTGTCTGCCCCTCTGCAGTCAGACGCACCCCTCTGGATGTCCGCATGAAAAGGGTGGTTCCCAGCTCCCGCTCCAAATTACGGATTGCCTGGGACACTGCCGGCTGTGAAACATTCAGTTCTTCTGCTGCCAATGTAATACTGTGAAGTTTTCCTACATAATAAAAAAATTTGTAATATTCTAAATTCGTATTCATGAGCGAATTATACCATAATCAGATTGATTTTTACATTGTCATTTTTATTTTACCAATGTATACTAATCCCGTTTCCTAAGAATATAGTATTTTTTTCTCATATAGTGCAGAATATTTCTGCAAAATTTTTTTGAAAGGAGCTTATAATTATGACGAAAGATATGACAATCGGAAATCCACTGAAATTAATCCTTCTCTTCTCACTTCCTGTATTGTTCGGGAATCTGTTCCAGCAGTTCTACAACATGGTAGATACCATCATTGTAGGACAGTTTTTAGGAGAAGATGCCCTGGCTGCTGTAGGTGCAACCGGTTCTATTATGTTTCTGGTGCTTGGTTTTGCATCCGGACTTGCTCAGGGATTCGGTGTTATGGTATCACAGGCTTTCGGTGCAAAGGATGAAAGCCGTTTAAAGCATATTGTTGCTTTATCCTTCCTCTTAACCATAATCATTTCCGTGGTTCTTACCGCATTGACTGTTACTACTTCCCGGGAGCTTTTAATCTTTATGAACACACCGGATAATATTCTTGATATGGCAGACTCTTATATCCGGGTTATCTTCTGGGGTATCATTACCAGTATGATGTACAATGTTGTTTCCGGAATTTTAAGAGGTGTTGGTGACAGCAAGACTCCATTATACTTCCTGCTGTTTTCCTCCGCTCTTAATATTGTGCTGGATTTATTCTGTATTGTAACTTTAAAATTAAATGTTGCAGGTGCTGCATATGCCACCGTAATCTCACAGGGTATTTCCGCTGTTCTCTGTCTTATTTATATGTACCGTAAATTCACGATTCTCCGCACCAGAAAAAGTGATTACTACATCGACCGCGTGACAACCGCCCAGATGATGGGACTTGGTATCCCGATGGCTTTGAACTACTCTCTGATAGCTGTTGGTTCCATGATTCTTCAGTCTGCAGTAAATGTATTTGGTTCCAGTGCTGTTGCAGCCTTTACTGCTGCATCCAAGGTAGAACAGATTTCTACCCAGCCAATGCCGGCTCTTGGAACCACAATGTCTACTTACTGTGGTCAGAACTTAGGTGCCGGAAAATATGACCGCATCTTCGATGGCATGAAGAAGGCCTTTGGAATCGCCCTTGGAACTGTTGCAATTGCTGCATTCATCTGTACTGTATTTGGCCGTTCCATTGTTTCCCTTTTCTTAAGCGAACCGACGGAAGCCATTTACAGTTATGCCACACAGTACTTAAATACCATCAGCTGCTTTTTCTTCTTTCTTGCTCTTATTTACCTTTATCGTACTTCTTTGCAGGGACTTGGAAAAGGTATCATGCCTATGGTCAGCGGTATCTTTGAAATGATTTGCCGTGTCGGTGTCGTATGGCTCCTTTTAAATCCATATGGATACTGGTCAGTCCGTCTGGCAAGCCCGGTAGCATGGATTGGTGCCGGTGTACCACTTATGATTTCCTATCTTATTTGGAAGAACCGGAAAAAGAAACAGCTCCACAGTCAGGCTGTATAAAATCCTGAGCCTGCAATGCTGCAGCACGCAGAAAAGAAGCCCCATCCTCTGAATAATCAGACGATGGGGCTTCTACTTATTTTATATTCCAGTTTATGCAACCGGATTTCCGCACTTGGTACAAAACTTATTTCCAGCTACAAGCGGAGCACCACATTTACTGCATACCGGCTGTACTGGCTGCTGTGGCTGTACTGGCTGGTTCTGGAACTGCCCCTGCTGTGGCGGCATTGGCTGTCCCTGGAACTGTCCCTGCTGCTGTGGCGGCATTGGCTGTCCCTGGAACTGTCCCTGCTGTGGTGGTACATTTCCATACATGTTCTGCTGTGGCATTTCCTGATATCCGTTCATCATTTTCTGTCTGATTAATGGTTTCTCAGCCTGAAGTACGTTGATAATAATCAACAAATCCAACACTACAATTGCCAGAATAAACAATATATTAAATATAAATCCGGCTGTAACTTTCGCTGTACAGTAATTATCTGTTGCTTCCTTATTTACTCCGACACAAAGTGCAATCCAGAAAATAAAGTCAACAACTGCACAGCTTCCGGATGCGATTGCAGCAATTTTGTCTTTTAATACGCTCTTTAAGCACCAGAGAGCCAGCATAGCGATTGGAAGCAGCAGCATTATAATGCAGATTACTTTTGGATCTGTTACACTTTCACCTTCTATCTTAATACCTGTCATAGCTTTAAAAGCACTAATTTTAATATTTCCATATCCAGCACAGGATACCATAAATGATGGTACAAAGAAAAATACCATTAATAAAATAGATAACAGACGAATGATATTTTTCACATGAATGTGCTTTGTAAAATCATTTCCAGAATTCATTTCCTTCTCCTTTAGTTTCCAAACTGAGTTAAATTATCAGTTACTTCGTAAGTATAATCAACCTTCTGAGTTACAACCAGATCATTAAACATCTGTGCCCCATCTGTATAACCCTCAACATTATCCCATCCATCATCATACTCTAAATCAGTATATCCTTCGATATCACCATATGTATTAAAGTTCTGGCTTCCATCGGATAATGCCATAATATTTGTATATTTTACCGGGAAGTATACAACAGTTGGCTCAAATGCATTTTCTGCACTGGTTACAGTTGTCGAAAATACCAGATAAAGGACGTTCGTATCACCCCATGTATCACTGTTTTTTGCAACCAGATAATAAGAACCTTCATAACTGAATCCGGAATTTCCAATATAGGAATTGTTATTTGCAAAATATGCATCTAACGCATCTGTTGCTTCATTTTTCATGGAATCCAGATTGTCTGCTGAAATATCTGCAGCAGATGTTACATAAGAATCTACTCCGGATACAGTATATTCTTTTGATGTCTGTGTGAATTTGTAACCATTTGCCAATGCATTCTCTTCTGACTCATCAACAGTTAAAGTTACGGTATCTCCGACATCAAGACTGTCATAATCTTCAAAGTTGAACCACAGATAACGTAAATAGTCATCCTCTGAATTATTTGTCCAGTTTGGATATACATAAGGTGGTGTTCCTGAGAAGGTTACCTCGATATCTTCAAACGGATCAACTTCTTTTACTTCTTCCAGTCCTTCTACTGTAAATTCCTGTTCTTTGGAAAGAATTTTAACTCCTGCTTTTTTCTCATAATCTTCATTCCATGAAGCAGTAACGGTTACCACATCACCATTTGACAGGTCTGAATCCGGTTTCACATCAAAAGTAATACTGTCAATCAAATCCCAGTTACTACTTCCCATCAAATCTGTGAGGTCACTCCAGTCAAGGTCATCAAGAGATTTTACATTTTTAAGTTTCTTTCCCTGTGCCTTGATAACAGCTTCACTGAATCCGGTCTCGTCGAAATCAACATATGCTGTTCCTGCTGTTTCATATCCGTTATACTCTACAGAAATATAATCGTTGATATTTACTTTCTTTTTCTGATTCTTCACTACCACAAGTGCAACAATTGCAACTACTACAACTGCAATGACTGCAATAAGCAATGCCCATAACTGTTTCGTCATCTTAAATGGTTTCTTAGGCGGGCGTGCCTGCTGTGGCTGTCCCTGGAACTGTCCCTGCTGTGGTCTTCCCTGGAACTGTCCCTGCTGTGGTCTTCCCTGGAACTGTCCCTGCTGCGGCTGTCCCTGGAACTGTCCCTGCTGCGGCTGTCCCTGTACCGGTGCTGCCTGTTCTGCCGGCTGTTCCTGTACCGGTGTTTCCTGCTCTGCCGGCTGTTCCTGTACCGGTGTTTCATGCTCTGCCGGCTGTTCCTGTACCGGTGCTGCCTGCTCTGCCGGCTGTTCCATCTCCCCTTTTAATTTCTGGCCACAATTCGGGCAAAAATCTGCATCATCACCCACTTGTGTGCCACAATTTCCACAAAATGCCATTTTCATTTTCCTCCTTGGTTTTACCATGATATGTTACTTGCTTTTATGCATTAACGAGTTAAACTATTTCAATTTTACACAATATTTTGTGGTTGGTCAATCAATTTTACCGAGAATTTGCACTTTAAATCTTATAATTTTCTTGCACAGGCAAGTGCTAATGCTCCCGGTCCAATATGGCAGGATACATTTAAAGAAAGCGGATCCATCATAATGTCTATAATCCCAAATTCTGCTTCCACTTCTTTGTGGAATTCCATCGCTGCACTTATATCTCCAGTGTATGCAATACAAAGCTGCATCTCATCCTGACACTCCTTAAAGCGGGATGCATAGTCATCTTTTACTGCTTTTATCATAATGCTTTTTGCCTGCTTTACCGTTCTGGCTTTTGCAAAAGCATCCAGCTTTTCACCCTGAATCTGTAATACCGGTTTTAATTTCAACAATGTTCCCAGTGCTGCTGCTGCCGGTGTAATTCTTCCACCTTTTTTCAGATAGTAAAGGGTATCTACCATGATATAAATGCTGGACTGGAATTTTGCATCCTCTAAAATATCTTTAATCTCTTTTCCGCTCTTGCCACTCTCTGCCAGCCTGATTGCATCAAATACGGACTGTTTCTGTGTTACAGAAATTCTCTGATTGTTTACTACAAAAACCTTGCCCTCATACTCTTCATCTGAAGATAATGCTGTTGCTGTCTCACAGGAACTGCTCAATCCACTGGATAAAGGAATGTATACTATTTCATCATATTCTTTTAAAAGCTCATCCCAACGGTCTGTAAGGTCTCCTACTGCCGGCATGGATGTTGAAATCTCTGCTCCATCTGTCAGATGCTCATAAAATGTATCCTGTGTCAGATTGATATCCTCAAACAGTGTTTCACCATTTATAAAAAAAGGCATTGGTAATACGCTAATCCCTAACTGCTGCGCTTCTGCCTGACGAATTCCACTGGAACTGTCTGTAAGAATAACTACCTTTCCCATTTTTCTTCCTCCTTGCTGTTCAGACTTCATGTTACACAACGAAATAATTGTAACATATTTTGCAAATCAAAACAACTGCCCCGAAAAAACTAACATCAGAAAAAAACTGCATAGCAAAACTCCTGACTGCATTATCTGCAGCCAGGAGCTCTCTATCCTTACTTTTCAGTATTATATTTTATTTTCTTATTACATCATTCCCATACCTGGGTTTCCTGCCGGCATTGCAGGAGCATCTTCTTTGATATTTGCTACAACAGATTCCGTTGTAAGTAATGTAGATGCTACAGATGTTGCATTCTGCAAAGCACTTCTTGTAACCTTAACCGGGTCAAGGATACCAGCTTCTACCATATCTACATATTCTTCTGTTGCTGCATTAAATCCGATACCAGGAGCGGACTCTTTTACTTTATTAATAATAACTGCACCTTCAAGACCTGCATTTGCGGAAATGTAATACAATGGAGCCTCCAATGCTTTTAAGATAACCTTTGCACCGGTCTTCTCATCACCTTCCAATGTCTCAGCAAGCTTTGCAACCTCTTTGGATGCATGGATGTATGCAGAACCGCCACCTGCGATGATTCCTTCTTCGACTGCTGCTCTTGTTGCATTCAAAGCATCTTCCATACGAAGTTTTGCTTCTTTCATTTCTGTCTCTGTTGCAGCACCAACACGGATAACTGCTACGCCGCCTGCCAGTTTTGCAAGTCTTTCCTGTAATTTTTCTTTATCAAATTCAGATGTTGTCTCTTCAAGCTGTGCACGAATCTGGCCGATTCTTGCCTGGATTTCTTCTTTATTTCCTTCACCATCAACGATAACGGTGTTCTCTTTCTTAACCTTAACAGATTTTGCACGACCAAGCTGTGCCATAGTAGCATCTTTTAATTCCAGGCCAACTTCTTCTGAAATTACCTGACCACCGGTAAGGATAGCGATATCTTTTAACATTTCTTTTCTTCTGTCGCCATATCCTGGAGCTTTTACTGCTACGACGTTAAATGTTCCACGCAGTTTATTTACAATCAATGTAGTTAAAGCTTCACCCTCGATATCTTCAGCAATGATAAGAAGTCTGGAACCGGACTGAACAATCTGTTCTAACAGTGGAAGGATTTCCTGAATGTTGCTGATTTTCTTATCGGTAATTAAGATGTACGGCTCATCTAAAACTGCTTCCATCTTATCCATATCTGTGCACATATATGCGGAAATGTATCCACGGTCAAACTGCATACCTTCTACCAGGTCAAGCTCTGTCTGCATGGTCTTGCTCTCTTCAATGGTAATAACACCATCATTGGAAACTTTTTCCATTGCGTCTGCTACCATGTTGCCAACGCTTTCATCACCTGCGGAAATAGATGCAACTTTTGCAATCTGGTCTTTTCCGGTTACTTTAGAAGACATTGCTGCGATTGTTTCAACTGCTTTTTCAGTTGCTTTCTTCATACCACGTCTTAAAACGATTGGGTTTGCACCAGCCTCTAAGTTCTTCATTCCTTCCTGAATCATTGCCTGTGCAAGAACGGTTGCTGTTGTAGTACCATCACCGGCGACGTCATTGGTCTTGGTTGCTACTTCTTTTACAAGCTGTGCGCCCATATTTTCGAATGCATCTTCCAATTCGATTTCTTTTGCAATGGTAACACCATCGTTTGTGATTAATGGAGCGCCATATGATTTATCCAGTACAACGTTTCTTCCTTTTGGTCCGATTGTTACTCTGACTGTATTTGCCAGTTTATCAACTCCAGCCTCTAATGCTGTTCTGGCTTCTGTTCCATATTTGATTTCCTTTGCCATAATTTCTTACCTCTTTCTTCTATTTTCCTATTTTATTATTTGTTTTATTTACCAATTATCAATTCGATTATTCTACTACTGCAAGAATATCATTCTGCTTTACGATGATATATTCTTCGCCATCCAGTTTTACTTCTGTTCCGGCATATTTAGAATAAATAACCTTCTGTCCTTCTTTTACCTGCATGGTAACTTCTTTGCCATCTACCACTCCGCCAGGACCAACTGCGATTACTTCTGCTTCCTGTGGTTTCTCCTGTGCAGCACTTGCTAAGATAATTCCGGATTTGGTTTTTTCCTCTGCTTTTAACTGTTTTAATACAACTCTGTCTGATAATGGTACTAATTTCATGATTCATTGCCTCCTTGATTCGGTCTCTTTGTTTTCTTTCTTTTTTATTAGCACTCATTCAAACCGAGTGCTAACTGATAGTCATATAATAGTTTCTGCGTCTCTTTTTCGCAAGCCTGACCATTTTTTATTTTTCTCTCGTTTCCTTACATTTACTCTTAATATCTCGTTTTTCCTCTCGTTTTCTCACTTTCTGCATTTTGTAACGATTTAATACTTTTTTTAGATTTGTTTATGAAATCAGTCCAAAATGCTCCAATCCCTTATAAATGCCGTCTTCGTGCAATGGTGCTGTGATATAATCCGCTGCTTCTTTTGCTGCTTTGGTACCATTTCCCATGGCAATTCCATGCTGCACATGCTTTAACATTTCCACATCATTGATACTGTCTCCAAATGCATAGGTATCTTCTTTCTCAATACCAAGAAGCTCACAGGTTTTTTCGATGCCGGACGCTTTGGAAAATCCTTTTGGAATAAACTCTGCGCATGCCGCATCATGCACCAGCGGTGTGAAATTCTCTTCCAGATGGGAAAGTACCTTAAGATAAGCATCATCCGGTGTGGAGCAGGAAAACTTACTGATTTCCATAATTGCTTCATTTCCCGTTACCGGCAGCAAATCCTCTCCCAATGTCTCTTTTAGTCTCAAGCCATAAGGGTCTTCTTCAAATTCTTCCAGATCCATATACAAATTCCGGCTTCCCTCATATACCGTAGGAATTCCATACTCTTTTAATATATGTATGGTATCCTCTATCAATTCCTGTTCTAATTTTTTATAAAAAAGTGTTTTTCCATCCATCTCTATCCAGGTACCGCAGCCTGCCACAATTCCGTCGAATCCCAGTGCCAGCAATCTTTCATCCTGAATAAATGCTCTGGTTCTTCCGCTGCAGAGAAATGCCAGCTGTCCATTTTCCCGCAGCTTCCGGATTGCTTCCTTTGTGCTCTCCGGTATCACAAAATGCTCGTCCCACAATGTTCCATCAATATCAAAAAATACTGCTTTCCTGCTCATTCTCTTTATGTCCTTTCGCTGTTTTCTTCTCGCTCTTTTTGTCACAAGGGTTATTTTATGCCCCAAAAGCAGAATGTGTCAACCACGAAAAAGCCGCCTGCCACAGTTCACCTTCCGGCGTCACCATAGTCAGACGACTTTCTTCTATCATTATATTGTAATTTTCATTACTGTACGGAAAGATAAGAATATCCCATCAGACTTTCGTCTACTTCACGGGCTGCTTCTCTTCCTTCACGGATTGCCCATACAACCAGGGACTGTCCACGATGCATATCTCCTGCTGTAAAGACATTTTCCACGTTGGTCTTGTAATGACCGGCATCTGTTGCCACATTAGTTCTGGCATTTAAGTCTACGCCGAATGCTTTGGCAATGTAATCTTCTGTTCCAAGGAAGCCTGCTGCAATCAGAACCAGATCACAATCTAACTTGCTTTCAGAGCCCGGTACTTCCACCATCTGCATCCGTCCGGTCTTTTCATCCTTTTTGCCCTCTAATTTTACGGTTTTTAATCCGCAGAGCTTACCGTTCTTGTCTTTTAAGAACTCTTTTACGGTTGTCTGGTAAATACGAGGGTCAGAACCGAACATGGCAATTGCTTCTTCCTGACCGTAGTCTGTCTTGCAGACTCTTGGCCACTCCGGCCATGGGTTGTTCTCTGCACGCTCATCCGGTGCTTTTGGCATCATTTCAAGCTGGATGACACTGGCTGCGCCATGACGGATAGAAGTTCCGACACAGTCATTTCCGGTATCTCCCCCACCGATGATAACTACTTTCTTTCCCTTGGCAGAAATATATTTGTTATCTTTAAGCTCGGAATCTAAAAGACTCTTGGTAGTTGCCTTTAAGAAATCTACTGCAAAGTAAATGCCTTCTGCATCTCTGCCCGGAGCTTTGATGTCTCTTGGATTCTTTGCTCCACAGGCTAAGATGACACGGTCATATTCTTTTAAGAGTTTTGCCGGCTTGATGTCTTTTCCAACATTGGCATTGGTAATAAACTCGACACCCTCTTCTTTCATTATATTAATCTTACGGTCAATAACCCATTTTTCCAGCTTCATATTCGGGATCCCATACATCAAAAGTCCACCGACACGGTCATCTCTTTCAAATACAGTAACGGAATGTCCTCTTTTATTCAACTGGTCTGCTGCTGCAAGTCCGGCAGGACCGGAACCGATGATTGCAACCTTCTTTCCAGTACGGACTCTTGGAGGTTTTGCTGCAGCATATCCTTTTTCATAGGCATTTTCAATGATTCCATGCTCATTTGCCTTACAGGTTACCGGGTCTTCCCAGTGTCCACAGGTACAGGCTGCTTCACAAAGTGCCGGACATACTCTTGAGGTAAATTCCGGGAAGTTGTTGGTCTTGGTCAGACGGTTATATGCCTGCTCCCAGTTGTTGGTATACAAAAGGTCATTCCACTCCGGTACCAGATTATGCAGCGGACATCCGCTGGTCATTCCCATGATATTCATACCAGCCTGGCAGAACGGCACGCCGCAGTTCATACAACGTGCTGCCTGTACTCTTTGTTTTTCTTTTGAGAGAGGGGTATGGAACTCGTTAAAGTTCCTGATACGCTCCTTTGGTGCAACCGCTGCTGCATTCTCTCTGTCATATTCCATAAATCCTGTTGGTTTTCCCATTTTGCGTCCCCTCCTTAATTTCTTGTATTCGCATAAAATGCTTCAATCTGTGCCTGTTCGGAAGACAATCCTTTTTCTTCCATCTGAACAATTGCCATTAACATACGGTTATAATCGTATGGAATTACTTTCTTGAACTTCGGCAGATACTCACTGAAGTTATCTAAGATTTCTTTTCCCTTTTCAGAATTGGTCAAAGCTACGTGTTCTTTAATCATATCTTTTAATTCCATAACATCATATTTGTTTCCGACTTCTTCTGAGAATACCATTTCCTTATTGATTCTGGTATAAAGGTCGTTGTCCTCATCTAATACATAAGCGATACCACCACTCATTCCGGCTGCAAAGTTTTTACCAGTCTTACCAAGGATAACCACACGGCCACCGGTCATGTATTCACATCCATGGTCACCGACACCTTCTACTACTGCAGAAGCTCCGGAATTTCGTACGCAGAAACGTTCTCCTGCCACACCACTGATAAATGCTTTACCACTGGTTGCACCGTAAAGTGCTACGTTACCGATGATGATATTTTCATCCTTCTTATATTTCACACCTGCCGGAGCGTAGACAACCAGTTTTCCACCGGAAAGTCCTTTTCCGAAGTAATCGTTGGAATCTCCTACCAGCTCTAAGGTAAGTCCCTTTGGAATGAATGCGCCAAAGCTCTGTCCGCCGGCACCGGTACATTTTACGATAAAGGTATCTTCCTCTAAAGTATCGTCATATTTCTTTGTAATCTCGGAACCAAAGATGGTACCAAAGGAACGGTCTGTATTACTTACTTCTACATCAATGCTTCTCTTCTGTTTCTTATCCAGTGCGGAAGAAAGCTGTTTTAACAGTACAGTTTCGTCCTTGGTCTTCTCCAGTTCGAAATCGTATACATGTTTTGGATCAAATGTAACTTTCTCCTTTGGTCCTGCAAACGGGTTATTCAAAATCTTGGAAAGGTCGATTTCTTTTTCCCGGTCTGTCAAATCCTCTCTTACCCGGAGAAGGTCACTTCTTCCTACCATTTCATCAATGGTACGGCAGCCTAACTTCGCCATGATTTCTCTTAATTCTTCTGCAATAAACCGCATGAAGTTTTCTACATATTCCGGTTTTCCCGCGAAACGTTTCCGAAGCTCCGGATTCTGTGTTGCGATTCCGGCAGGGCAGGTATCCAGATTACATACACGCATCATCACGCATCCCATGGTTACCAGCGGTGCAGTTGCAAATCCGTACTCTTCTGCTCCAAGCAATGCAGCAATTGCTACATCACGGCCGCTCATCAGCTTACCATCTGTCTCGATTCTTACCTTATTACGAAGTCCGTTCATAATCAGAGTCTGGTGTGTCTCTGCAAGTCCAAGTTCCCAAGGAAGTCCTGCATTATGGATAGAACTGCTTGGTGCTGCACCGGTACCACCGTCATATCCGGAAATCAATACTACCTGTGCTCCTGCTTTGGCAACACCGGCTGCGACTGTACCCACACCTGCTTCTGATACCAGTTTTACGGAAATTCTTGCATCACGGTTGGCATTCTTCAAATCGTAAATTAACTGCTCCAAATCCTCGATGGAGTAGATATCATGATGAGGTGGCGGTGAAATCAAGGATACACCCGGTGTGGAAAGTCTTGTCTTTGCAATCCAAGGATATACTTTCTTGCCCGGAAGGTGTCCACCTTCACCAGGTTTTGCACCCTGTGCCATCTTAATCTGAATCTCTTCTGCACTGACTAAGTAACGGCTGGTTACACCAAACCGGCCGGACGCTACCTGCTTGATTGCAGAACATCTGTCTAAGCTTGTATGTTTACTTGCGATACGGTCCGGATCTTCTCCACCCTCACCGGTATTGGATTTACCATGTAAATGGTTCATGGCAATTGCCAGTGTTTCATGGGCTTCCTTGGAAATAGAACCATAGGACATCGCACCTGTTTTAAATCTTGTTACAATAGAATCTACGCTTTCTACTTCTTCAATCGGAACACCTTTTTTTGGGAAATTGAAATCCATCAGTCCACGAATATTTGCATCACGCTCTTCGCTGTTCACAAGATCTGTGTACTGTTTGAAAAGGTTGTAATCTCCACGTTTGGTTGATTCCTGTAAAAGGTGGATGGTTGCCGGATTATAAAGATGGCTGTCTGCGCCACTTCTCATCTTGTGACGTCCCTTGCTGTCTAAAGTAAGGTCTGTCTCTAATCCCAATGGATCATAGGCTGCAGAATGCAGAGTATCTACGTCTTTTGCAATGTCTTCCAGTGTAATTCCACCGATACGGCTTACGGTATTTGTGAAATATTTATCAATTACTGCGGAGTCAATACCAATTGCCTCAAAAATCTTAGAACCCTGATAAGACTGAATGGTTGAAATACCCATTTTGGAAGCAATTTTTACGATACCACTGATAATTGCCTGATTGTAATCATGGATTGCTGCATAGTAATCCTTGTCTAACATATGCTCGTCTACTAACTGCTTTACGGTATCCTGTGCCAGATATGGGTTGATTGCACAGGCACCATAACCAAGCAATGTTGCAAAATGATGTACTTCTCTTGGTTCACCGGATTCCAGAATCATAGCAACTGCAGTTCTCTTCTTGGTCTTTACCAGATGCTGCTGCAAACCGGATACTGCCAGAAGGGATGGGATTGCCACATGGTTCTCATCAATGCCACGGTCGGAAAGAATCAGGATATTTGCACCGTCACGGTATGCACGGTCTGCTTCTACAAACAGATGATCCAATGCTTTTTCCAGGCTTGTATTCTTATAATATGTAGTAGGAAGAACCACAACCTTGAATCCTTCTACTTTCATATTTTTAATTTTCATCAAATCTGTGTTGGTAAGAATCGGGTTATCTACCTTTAATACCTGACAGTTAATCGCCTTTTCTTCCAGCAGGTTACCATCTTCTCCGATATATACGGTAGTGGATGTAACCACTTTCTCACGAATGGAATCAATTGGCGGGTTTGTTACCTGTGCAAATAACTGTTTGAAATAATTAAACAGTGGCTGATGGTCTCCTGCCAGTGCTGCCAGCGGAGTATCAATACCCATTGCAGAAGTTCCTTCTCCTCCGTTTAATGCCATCGGAAGGATTGCTTCACGCAGTGATTCGTAAGTATAACCGAATGCTTTCTGCATTCTCTGACGCTCTTCTTTGGTATATTCCGGAACACGCTGATTTGGAATCTTTAAATCCTCCAGTTTAATCAGGTTACGGTCAAGCCATTCACCATAAGGCTGTTTGCTTGCGTAATACTCTTTTAATTCATCATCATTGATGACTCTTCCCTGGATGGTATCTACTAAGAGCATTTTACCCGGACGAAGTCTTTCTTTTACAACAATCTTGGTCGGATCAATATCAAGTACTCCGACCTCGGAAGAAAGAATCAGCTGGTCATCATCGGTAATATAATATCTGGAAGGTCTTAATCCATTACGGTCAAGAACAGCTCCCATGACATCTCCATCTGAGAAAAGAATGGAGGCTGGTCCATCCCACGGCTCCATCATGGTTGCATAGTACTGATAGAAGTCTTTCTTCTTCTGGGACATGGTATTGTTATTTGCCCATGGCTCCGGAATCATAATCATAACTGCCAGTGGTAAATCCATTCCACTCATTACTAAGAACTCTAAGGTATTATCTAACATTGCTGAGTCAGAACCTTCGGAATTAATAACCGGAAGGACTTTCTGCAGTTCCCCTTTCAGTTCTTCGGACTCCATGGTCTCTTCACGGGCAAGCATCTTATCTGCATTACCTTTGATGGTATTAATCTCTCCGTTATGTACGATGAAACGGTTCGGATGTGCTCTCTCCCAGCTTGGATTGGTGTTGGTTGAGAATCTGGAGTGTACGGTTGCGATTGCAGATTCATAATCTTTATCCTGAAGGTCTGCAAAGAACTGACGCAGCTGGTCTACTAAAAACATTCCCTTATATACGATGGTTCGGCTGGAAAGGGATACTACATAAGTGTCATCATTGGACTGCTCGAATACCCGTCTTGCCACATACAGCCGGCGGTCAAAATCAAGTCCCTTGGCTACTTCAGCTGGACGTTTTACAAATCCCTGCATGATATATGGCATACAGTCTACTGCTTTCTGTCCCAGTTTATCCGGGTCAGTCGGAACTTTTCTCCATCCTAAGAATTTCATTCCTTCCTTTTCCACGATAACCTCAAACATTTTCTTTGCCTGATTCCGTTTCAGCTCATCCTGTGGGAAGAAAAACATTCCGACACCGTAATCTCTTTCTCCACCAAGTTCAATATCTGATTCCTTTGCTACCTTGGAGAAAAATTTGTGTGATACCTGAAGCAGAATACCAACACCGTCACCGGTTTTTCCTTCTGCATCCTTACCAGCTCTGTGCTTTAAGTTCTCTACGATTTTTAAAGCATTTTCTACCGTCGCATGGGATTTGATACCTTTGATGTTTACCACAGCTCCGATACCGCAGTTATCATGTTCAAAATTCGGATTATACATACCCTGTGCTACTGCTGTACTTTCATTCCACTGTTCTGTCATAATCGTTCCCTTTCTGCTTTCTCTTTATTTTCTGTCTTACTTTGTTACCTGCACTCTGCTGCTTTAAAGTGCTTTTATTTTCTGAACTAAGTTTACACCCGGCGTAATATACTTTGCAATAGTTTTTTTCTTACTATTGTCTGATTATTAGACAATTCATTTTATATTCTTTTATTGTATTTATATTTATCATTTTTTTGCATATAAAAAAGGCTTATCAAAACAATTCAACGTGTTTTTTGTTGAAAATATTTTTTCATAAGCCTTTTGAATTTGCCTTCCATTTTAAATTGTGTCTGAATTGTTTCTATGTTATTCTGGAATTTCTTAGGAAGGTTTTGAGTGTATCTGCCTTTTCATCGAAATACAGATATTACATAAGGACTGTAAGGGGCACTGGGAATTTCGATATACTTTTTTACCTATCCGGCAACCGGTTCAAATTCACATCCATGTTCATATGCACCTCGCCGGCACATCCCTGTGCCAGCGTTGCCAGTATATCAAACGAAATTCCAAGTGCCCCTAACAGCCCTTATTATATATCTGTATTTCGATGAAAAGGCAAATAAGCATCAATATCCATAAGATTTACCATGTTTTTAATACCATCTGCAGTAGCTGCATTCCCCTTAAAGGCATCAGAATCATCACTACAGCCATCATACACCCAGGATAAAGCCATATGGGTAATAACATACACATATGGACGAACATTCTCCTGCAGCATGTTATACATACCCTTATCACTTTCATATCCCGGTCCACCATATCCATAGTAGGCTACTGCTGAAAGCAATGCATCATTGGATACCGAAGCGGTATATTGTCCATTGCTCGGATTTGCTTTACTTGGTTCCAGACAATAAACTACAGTTCCATCCGAAAGACTATACTGGTGTGTCTGATAGCCATTGTAATTAATCGTCTTTCCTACGGTTAAATCTACATTAAAATCATAGTTTCCAGAGGCATAAGTTTTAACTACCAATCCCTCATCGGCACTGTTAAGAGCAATCTGCTCCGCTTCATGCTCTTTGTTTTCTTCTTCCGCCTTGCGTACCAGTTCATCAAAGTTATCTGAAAGAAGCGATTCTTCCTGCTCCGGTAAACTTTCCGCAAAAGCAGTCAGCGGACTGGCTGCCATACAGACACATAATGCTGCAGCCATGAATGCTTTTAACTTCTTTTTTACACTAAATTTCTTCATACTTTCTATTTTCCTCCTTTCATCTGCTAAAAGAAAGCATATCCTTGTGAAAATACTTTTCACAAGATGTTACGGTATTCGTCAAAGTCCTGTACAAGTACAGACTTTTCCTCATTACACGCACAAAAAAAGAACCGATATCATTATCAGTTCCCAGTTACCTTTATATTTTGTTTTCTATCCTCCCTTCCGCTAAGCTATACATACCGGATTCCGGTACAAATATCTATAAAAAAAGGACTCAAAGTGAAATTACCTTGAATCCTTCTCTTACCATCTTTATATAGAATCTATTTCATTAATTAATGGATATACCAGAACCTACCGGTCCAATTTCTCCACACCCACTACACTGTGCATAAGGTGCCACATCCTGTACCCATACCTGATTTGTTTCCGCGTCATGATGAATAGTTCCAGTTTGAACCTGGATATACTCTGCATGATAACCACCACAAGAATAGCCACTATCTTTAAAATGTTTATCTATATCAGCATTAGTTAAATCCGCTCCACACTGATTACAAATAGCTCGCATTTGTGTCTCATATACTGGCTCGTCCCAGGCTTCCTTAACAACCTGCGTCTCATAATGACCGCTTCCCTCATGCAGCACCCAGGTATGAACATGTGCCGGAGTTGCATTATTGTTAGAAGCATTGGTGTTGCTATTGCTGCTTCCAGTTGTTCCACTGGAATTACTGCTAGTTGTTCCGGCTGATGCAGTGCTGCCTGCACTTGCCTTATTGCCGGAATTGCTGTTGCTCTTATTTGATTTGCTTGTATTATTGTCAGATGGCTGTGCTGCAGTATTCTCTGCACTGGAAGTATTACTCTCCAGTTTTCCAGTGGTCTCCTGCTCTGCAACTGCCTCTGTTTCCGGCTCTTCTGTCTCTGTAGCTGCTTCCAATTCTTCCGTTGCCGGCTCTTCTGTCTCTGCTACCTCTTCGGTAGCTTCTGTATTTATAACAGATTCCTTATCAGCGGTAGTATCTTTTTTCCCGCCGCAGGCTGCCATACTTACTGTTACCATCAACATTGTTACAATCATCGCTAATCTTTTCTTCATAATGATTCCTCCCATCAGCTTTTCTTTTTTTGTCAATTATAATATAACAAACACTACAGCTTAACCATATTGTCGATTGCCTCTTCCACCGCAGCATTTAAACTTTTTCCATGCTCCATAGCATAGATTGCAATAGTTCTATGCAATTCCGGACTAATTCTTACATTAAAAGTCCCCTTATAAGGTTGCTCTGGTTCAATATTTCTCTCCTTACAATCCTCAAGATATTCATCCACTGCATTATGGAAATCCTGCTCTAATTCCTTTACGGATGCCCCTTCATAGGAAATCAGCGATTTAATACCGATTACTTTACCAAATAAACAATTATCTTCTTTCGAAAACTCTACTGTACCATTATAATTTTTGTATGATAGTAAGTCACTCATAATACGCCATCCTTTCTTAGTTTTTCAATCACCTGGTCTAAAATATAGCGTTTTAATGTCCCATTAGGATGAGGTCTATGAAAATTTATCACTTCATTAGAACCATCCTTTATAAATTTTACCCCTGAACCAGTGCCTCCCTGTTTTAATTCATATCCCAAATAGGAAAGTAATGATACCATTTCATCAAAGGTAAAATCTTTTGGCTTCTGCAAAAGTTTCTCTAATAATTTATCCTTTCTGCTCATAAATTTCTTCTCCTTTTGTATTATACTCCCTGCTCACAGCAGATGCAACTAAAATTAGTTGCGCTCACATATATGCCTTTTATACCTTGCCATCAAAAACATTCTGTTCTGACATCATCCCAGCAAAACTCTGGATGTATTATTTTCTGATGTTCATCTATTTCACATATTCTTGAATAGATTTTATTACGTACCTCGGCTATAAGTGTATTAATATTCTTTTCTAATGGATATTTGTTTTGCGTATCCGAAAGATATGCTGTTTCGTTATTAAATATCGGGCAATATAAATAACATCCATCCTCTTTCCGAATTAACGAAATATCGAAAAA
>OHKN01000400.1_pt1 | contig 23930 bp, 22 predicted proteins | sample 1568841 | NCBI WGS metagenome assembly OHKN01 (sample SAMEA3879579, study PRJEB24766) | human gut metagenome | biome: human-associated habitat; feature: feces | place: USA | collected 1985/1987
GAAGGAGCCCGTTATGAAAGATCCAACAACATCCGCCTCTTCCTTTTGGCCCAGGGCGGCCATTCTTTATTTTTTCGTTCTGTTCCCACTCAGCTTCCTTCTTCCTGGCCCCTTTGCGTGGGAAAACGGACCCATTGAAATGGGTCAAAACATGATCCTTCTTACAGGTATCATTTGGTCCATCTATCACTACACACAGGAGACGCACCTTCACAGGCCCTCTTATTGGCTTTTTGCGGCAAGCTTTTTCCTGCTTCTTTTCGGAAGGGAAATCAGCTGGGGCCGCATTTTTCTTCTAAAAGAAATGACTGAGACAGGACCTGTTTTCTGGAGCATGAAAGACCTCCCCTATCATCGTGTCATAGACGGCGCCATTGGACTCTTATCGGCTGCGGTCATCCATCTCTTCTATCAGAGCGTGAACGTTCAAAAAACCTTGCACTGTCTTAAAAAGAACCGGCTCATGTTCCTTCTCACAGTGCTTGCCGCTATACTTGCCCTCATGGGGGATAAAGGCCAGCTCTTCCATGATTTCAGGGACGAGACCATGGAAGAACTATCCGAACTCTTTGTCTATCTTCAGGTCTTCTTTTTTATTCATCAATATCGCATCGCCTGACCTTTCTATCGTTTCAGAATTTCCTGAATGGAGGCCGCCCTATTAGGGCGCTTTTTTTGATTCCAAAAGGTGGATAAGTTGGAAACTATGAGGTAAAATAATAAGTATCCGCGATTATTATTTTCACATTTTTTAGAATAGAGGCGGCCTAATCATGTCAAAATCCTTTCCGACTCCTTCCAAGACCTTTTTCATTCTCTTTTTTCTCCATTTGTTTCTTTCCTTGGTTCTTAGACTTACGGGTCAATTGGAACAGCGTATATTCAATGAAATCCTCATTTATGGTGCACTTGCCTATTCTATGATTGGATCCCAATGGAACTATGATCCAAGTTATCTCAAGACATCTTCAGTACTCTTCCTTTTATACCTTCTTTCCATATATACCCTTCAAGACTTCAGTAACAATGGGCTTTCTGCCTCTGAAGCAATCGAATGGGGTACAACCTTATTTGCCTTTTTTTCTTCATGGGGACTCTTATCCAATTCCATAAAACAGCCCCTTCTCCGCGTGTGCTGTCGCGCCATCTATTATGGCGGATTATGGCTGACGGCAAGCGTTCCGTTATTAGGGATTGGATATGGAATCGTAAGTGGAGGGCATGCCCTGTCGGCTGATCTCATATTGGCAGTTTTCCAGACAAATCCAGGAGAAGCACTGTCCTACCTGAAGGAACAGCCATTATTTCTCTGGGCACTTTCCTTACTTGGAATCTTTGCCATCAGTATACTCGTAATCAGCCTTTCGAGGAAAATGCTGAAAGCCGCACCGGTTCAAAAGCCATCCATCATTTTGATTCTAATGGCTTTACTCGCTCTGAATATGAAGTCTACCCTTCCCCGCATAAAAATCTTCTACCTAGCAAACACAATCACTTCAGCCCGGACCTCCCTGAAAGCCTACGAACAGTATAAAATCATGAAAGAAATCCGTCTGAACCGCTTGTCTGCGCTTCCCCCACTTTCCATAGATTCACAAGCCAGAGGAACCTATGTCCTTGTCATTGGAGAATCAGCATCCCGTGATCATATGCACGTATACGGATATGACCGACAAACCACGCCTTGGATGGATAAAATGGCGGGTTGTAAGGGAACAACCATTTTTTCCTATCCCTATGCCAATTACTGCCAAACCATCCTTTCCCTCACCTATGCCTTGAGCGAAAAAAATCAGTACAATCACATTCCCCTTGAAGAAGCTTATTCCATCATCGATCTTGCGGAAGCAGCTGGCTACGATACCTACTGGATCAGCAACCAGGCAGGATTTAGTGCTTCAGACACGCCCATTACCATTATTTCCTCCACCGCAGCACATCATACTTGGATCAATGGAAGAGGCGCATCCCCCAGTGATTCCACATACCTTGATGGAAAACTTATTACAGAACTTCCAGATAACGTAGACCGCCCCAGTTTCATTGTCATCCATCTAATGGGCAGTCATTCCCGGTATGCAGATCGTTATCCCAAATCATACAGTCTCTTTTCGGGGAGAGGAAAATTTGTTGACGGCTATGACAATTCGGTTCGCTATGTCGACAGCGTCCTTCAAGGCATCTTTGAAAAAGTCCATAATTACTCCAATTTTCAAGGATTTCTTTACCTGCCTGACCATGGAGAAGATCCAGAATCAGGAAATGCCCATTCTCCTGATAAATTTACCTTTCAAATGGTTCGAATTCCCTTTCTGGTCTATCTTAGTCCTAAGGCAATTGTCAATCGTCCAGAAATCCAAAAAGAATTGCAAAAACACAAAGATCTTCCATGGACCAACGATCTAGCCTATAATTTGCTTATTTCCCTACTGGGAATCCAGAATGCCCCATACGAAGAAAGACAATTCGATCTTGCTTCCCCAACCTATCAGCTCAACTGGGAGAAAGTAAAAACGCAGCACGGAACCAAAAGTCTTTCCGAAAAAATAGATCCTCACTCCCGTTTTAAGTAAAGGAAATCCCCTTATTGTACAAACACCCGTACAATAAGGGGATTTCCTTCTCATAGGCTCAAATCTCGCCAGGAATGGGTTCTTATCGACAGATTCCTTTATTGAGTAGGCACTATGCAGTCCAATGGTAATACGCTTTATACCACTGGGCAAATTTCTTGAGTCCTTCTTCAATTGTCGTCGTCGGTTTAAAGCCAAAATCCTTTTCAAGGGCCGATACATCTGCAAAGGTCTGGTACACGTCACCGGGCTGCATAGGAAGGTATTCCTTTTGGGCCTCTTTTCCCAGTGCCTTTTCCAAGATCTCAATAAAAGTCATCAGCTTTACAGGCGTGCTGTTGCCAATATTATAGATTCGGTAAGGGTCCCCGCCAAAACCATCTTGGGGTGGATGGGGAAGCAGGTTTTCGATACCCGTCACAATATCATCTACATAGGTAAAGTCACGGTACATATCGCCATGGTTATAGATGGTAATGGGCTCATCTTTCATGATCTTATTGGCAAACTTGAAATAGGCCATATCAGGCCGGCCGAAAGGACCATAGACCGTAAAAAAACGCAGTCCTGTCGTAGGAACCCCATAAAGATGACTGTAGGTATAAGCCATAAGTTCATTGGATTTTTTGGTAGCTGCATAAAGACTGATCGGATGGTCGACCGGGTCTGTGACGCTAAAGGGGGTTTTTTCTTGATTGCCATAAACGGAGGAACTCGAAGCATAGACGAGATGGTTCACCGAATGATGACGGCAAGCTTCCAAGATTGTAAAAAAGCCCACGATATTGGAATCAATGTAGTCCCGAGGGTGATCAATGCTGTAGCGGACGCCGGCCTGAGCCGCAAGGTTCACGACAATTTTGGGGGACAGCTTCGTAAAGACCCCTTCCACGGCGTCCTTGTCACTGATATCCCCTTCTGTAAAGGAAAAACCAGGATAATAGGAAAGGCGCTTCAGGCGCTCCTTTTTCAAGGCCACCTCATAATAGGCATTGAGATTATCCATGCCATGAACGGCATAGCCCTTAGAAAGAAGCCGCAAAGCAAGGTGATACCCTATAAAGCCAGCTGCACCCGTAATGAATATCGGCACAGCTTCTATTTTGCAATCCATAGGAAACGCTCCTTTACTGACAAAATTGCCAAGAAAGATGGCTATATTTTTATTATAGTACAACTACCTAAAAAAAGCACCGTTTCCACAAACTGTCACCTAGCCTCAGGTTTTGGTAAAAACAATTCTTGAAAAATTTGACACACAGGCAAATACCTCACCAAATACACAAAAAGTGTTCGCTGTCTGGCTTGCCTGATTGAACACAAACTGTACAAAAACACGCCGCCAGTTTCTCAAAAGAAAATCCCATAGACCGCCATAAGACTGGTCAAATGGGATTTACCGATTCTATTTCAAGCAGAGGGAATAAATATCTTCCCGTCGATTTTGGAGGGTAAAGGTCTCCTTTCGCACCTTCGACACAAGGTCAAGGTCGATGGGTGCGTAAATAACGCCTGTTTCCGTCCCGTCTGCTTCGGCAAGGACCTTTCCCCGCGGATCGACGATCAGGGAGTGACCATAGGCCGTAAAGCGAGGCTTCTTTCCCACTTGGTTCGGTGCAATGACGTAGCATTCATTTTCAATGGCCCGGGCCCGAACAAGGACTTCCCAATGGGCGCGGCCCGTTGCTTCCGTAAAGTTCGCAGGAAGCACCAGAATCTGTGCGCCCCGAAGGGCCATAAGACGGAAGAGCTCTCCAAACCGCAGGTCATAGCAGATGCCAAAGCCCAAAGTGCCGACACCAGCCGTCTTCACCGTCACGATTTCATGGCCCGGTGCTACATGACTTGATTCACGGCTTGTCACCCCTGAATCAAGGACCACATCAAAGGGATGGAGCTTGCTGTATTTTCCGAGGAATGCCCCATCAGGGCCTAGAAGAAAGGTCGTATTATAGGGGCGGGCCGGATCGTTTTCATTTCTTTCGTAAAGACTCCCACCCTCGATATAGACGCCATATTTTCGGGCAAGGGTGCTCAAATAGGTTGCCGTTTTCCCACCAGGAACCGCTTCTGAAAGGGCCGCATAATCGCGGCCCAAATAGGCCATGGTCTCGGGAAGGGCGATAAGCTTGGCGCCTTTTTTGGCCGCTTCTCCAATGAAATCAGCCACGACAGAAAGATTCTGATCCTGATTGGATGTGGTATCCATTTGAATGGCAGCAACAAGAAACGTTGTCATATAAAAACCTCCTTGGGTCTTACTTTGCCCTTCGGGAAATCAAAAAGCATCCTTTTAATATCGCGTAATAAGCCATTCCCTTTACATAATCCCGGAAGCTTTCTTTTCTGCGATACTTTGCCCATTCCTTGAAATCATGATAGTTTTCTGGTTTAAGGATGGGCAAAATAGCCGTCAAGGTCTCCCACGGAGAGGCCGCATTATAGGACCGCCACTGAGCATCATAATCGGACAGGACCATCTGCCATGGTTTGCGCCGCCCTGTCCAATGAATGATTGTCCCTTTTTGCTGGGGGTCATCTTCACCACCGCCAAATTCATTGTAAATAGACGGCAAAAAAGCATTTGTCCCATCAAAGACAATGTTGAGGATATCCTGGCTTTGACCCAAAAAACGTTCTTTTGGTTCCTTCTGTAGGGAAAAGGCCTTTTCCGTAATGTTTTGTTTCTGCCACTCTGGGATATTCACCATCATGACTCCGTCATTAAAGTAACGGCCATTATTAAGATGAAGATAGTCACCACGGCGCTTGGCATCGGGCATCCGTTCTGAAACAGCCCCCATAGCTTTTCCCGTAAGGTCCCAATGATAGAGCTCGTCAAGGGGCCGGATGACCATAGTATCGGCATCAAGATAGAGAAAATGGTCCGTTTCTGCAGCAAGGATGAGGGGCATCACAATCCTTCCATAAGTAATCCGGGAAAAACGCTCCACTTTGACATGAAAATCAGCAAAGGGCTCCATATGAAGGGTATAGAGCTTGATGACGCAGCCATAGCGGTCAGCCAGCTGCTCCATCTTTTGGGCATTTTCCTTGCTGTACCCATCAGTAAAGATGTGAAACATCACCGCACGATGGGCATTATTTTCAAGGACACTGACAAGGCTTGCGCCCATGATCTGAAAATAGCCGTCATTGACGTTATAGGCAACGTGCAAGGGCGCTTTGTCCGTCTTTTCCGCGTTTTTTGAAAAGGTCTCCACCCCTTTTAGGAAACGGGCGGGGACAAAGTAACCGTCTTCAAACGTTTTCATAGGGATTCAAGCATCTCCTTCACAGTCTCTTGGACCATAGATAAGGTCACACTTTCTTCGCAAAGGTTCTTTGGACATTTCTTGGGTCCGATGCAAACATGCTTTCCCGAACAGGGAACATGACCGCTGACAGCCCAAGTTCGTTCCCCACATCCCTGATAGATCTCAGGGGAGTTAAAGGTAAAAATTGTCAGGACGGGACACCCTGCCGCGGCGGCAATATGGGTTGTGCCCGTATCGAGGGTAATGGCGCAGTCGGCCCGTCTCATAAGCGCCACCAAAGCGGGAAAGGTCGTTTTTCCCAGGGTATCGATGATGCTTTCGGGATGCTTCATCCGGTTTTTGATGGCGTCCATCTTAGGACGATGCGCTTCAATGCCCGTTATGATGACGGACGCATCATAGCTCGTGATGAGCCAGTCAGCAAGGGCGGCGAATTTTTCAGCCCGCCAGTCCTTTGCCTTTGCGGTCGTCTCCACGCAAAAAAGCACCTTTGGTCCCTTGGCAGAACATCCAGCAAGCAGGGCATCAGCGGCGGCAAGATCCTTTGAGGCTGATGGGACAAGGGCAGGAGGAATGAATTCCTGTGATTCATCACCAAAATAATCCCGCATGAGACGCTGATAGCTTTCTCCCATGCGGTGATTTTTATAATCCCAAGACGCTCGATAAGAAAGGTCCTGGGTATAAAACCACTTTTCCCAACCCAGTTCCCAGCCTAAGGCACGCTCCATACTGAGCCGAAGGGGAATGCGAGCAATCCATTTCATGAGGGTAACCCGCTCCCTAGGATCGAGGGAAATCCCCAAATCATAGCCCTCTTGGGACAACTTTTTCCCCATTCGGATTACATCCAAGGCCCCTCCGCCGCTTTGATAGGTATAAGGAATAACACGATCGACACCACAGATCAAAGAGGCAGGCAGAGCGACGGAATCTTTCACCAAGTAGTGGATTTCACTATGAGGATACTGTTCCTTGAGAACGGGAATCACAGACGCTGCTGTAATGACATCACCCAGATGCATGATACCGTCAAGAAAAATCTTTTTTATTCTATTACGTGGCTTAGTGTCTATATTCATCATAATATAACTCTTGTAAGTGCCGTACTACACGCTTCAATTGGAGTATAATTTTTTGCGATGGACTATTTTGATTGTATAAGGCCTTTACATTTCCATCTTTAATTTTTTTTGGAAATTAACAACTATCGTCATAACGTTTTTCCATTTGATCAATTATAGAATTAGAAGACATAGTAGGATTGAGTTCAACGTAATTGAAATCTGTACTATATAATTTTATGTATCCCAGTTGTTGATAAATGGCCCAAGCATCATATTCTATTCTTACAGGAATTAATGCCTTCACCAGATTCTCAGCAGCCTTTCGATTGATAATATACCCGCATGCCATTGTACCTGCTAGCATATGAAGAACATGATGATTACCACCTAATGGGTACACAACTTTTCCTTTGCCATTATTTCTTCTTAGGAGCAAGACGCTAGGTTCTATCTGAGAATTCATAAACGATTCAATTCTCGGATAAGCATCTAAAAATTCATTAGATAGATGAATATCATCTTCAAAAATAGTCCAATAAGGTGCATTCGTTGATAAAAAATCTTTGCACACCTTTAAATGGGATAAAACGCACCCAACTTCTCCAATAGTAAGAAGACCGTTATCCCCGCGGCATTCCTTTAACTGGGTTTCATTGAGTTCATTTCCCATAATGGCTTCAAAAAAGTTTGGTTCAATTCCAAGGTCATGAAAATTGCGGGAAACACTCTCGCTTCTTTCTGCCGCTTTTGCTGCATTGATAATGGAATGATTAAAAATCATAACGTCTTCTCCTCCTTATTGCCTAAGGAAGTTTCCAATCGTAAGCAGCATCCTGTCATGAAAAGAAGGGTCTTTACAGCAGCAGACATACCCAGCGTGTAATCAAACATCCCCACTGTGCAAAATCCTATCCAAGCACAAAATCCTGCAAACGCATAGGGATTTTCCACATGACGAAAAAGATAAAAGGAGGAAAGGATCCAGGAAGCAAGTCCCATAAGGCCGACAAGACCGCTGTCCACGGCCGTTTGGACATAAATGTTATGAAAATGATGCAAGCCCTGCGTATCAGCCTTGGTGCGGTAATGGGCCAGATAGGCCTTCCCCCCTTGGAGGATGCCAAAACCAAAGACCGGTTTATCCTGAATCATGACAGCCGCTTTCTTCCATGCTTCGATTCGGTCTCCATTGGACCGATCGGTCGTTACATTCGAAATAGAAAAAAACCGTTGGGAAAGGGCGGGACTTGCGGCAATCACGGCAAAAGAGCAGCTTAATGCCAAAAGGACCGCGACAATCCTTGAATTTCGTTCCCGCAAACTCTCTGCGGTCACAAGAATCACAGATACGAAAATGCCCACCCAAGAGCTTCTTGTGCCGCTGCCAATGGCGCCTAGGACAATGAGAACGGCTGCCACTAGAAGCCCATTCCTGTGGGAAATCTTTTCCGCCTTTTGCAGCCAAAGGATAATGCTTGCAGGAAAAACGGTAGCAACAATACTAGCATGACGCAGCCACCCATCCCCCAAGCCATGGGCACGGTCAGCTCCCGTAATGAGCCGTTCACCAAAAGTACAGAGTCCATCAAAGGCAATAAAAGCAATGAAACAGAGAAGCGCCTTTTTGATGGCTTTTTCATCGACATCGAGAAAGAGCAGCATAGGAAGGACAACAATGCGGCCCACTATGGAATTGAGATATTTCCCAAAGGAAAAACTCACATCAGGGCTCAAAAGGGCCGACGGCAACAGGGTCAGGGCAAAAAAGGCATAGGCCCAAAAATAGTGCTTTACGTGCGGCGCCAAATGAAAGGTTTCCCCGCGGCGCCTGCGCTCGATAACATCAACGAGAAACAGTACAATGGCAAGACCATAGAAAATATTCCCCACCGCAATGGACATGCGCTGCGTGCACATGGCAAGGGTCAGCGCTGTAAGCGAGTACCCACTTAACTTCTTTTTCATCATCATACTCCTCTTGATTCAAATTCCTTTCGTTGGGAGCGATTTTCGCGTTAGGTTGTCGCCTTATTTTTTCCCCAGAAGCCGTGTCCAGATTTTTCCCAAACGAATCCGCATTTCCTGACGCCACAGGGATTTCCCCGTCATATCCCCGGGCTGTGGCATGGGTGCGTCGCAAAAAGCCGTCTTTTTGAGGACGTCGTAATAGGCACGGTTAAAATGCTCCGATATCTGAAATTCCCACGGTTTATAGCGCCCTGCCCAGTGGATGACGGCCGGGTTTTGCAGGGCCTCGATTGCTTCAAGCCGCAAAGCCCCTTTTTTGAGGACCTTTAGGGGCATGCCAAAAACAGGAGGAATGACATTCCAGCGAAGGGGAAAAATAGACCAATTCCCCATAAAGACTTTATTGAGCCCATCTTGGTCGTGATGGCGGTAGGCATGGCTCGTGACGCATTGCAGGACCTTCTCCCCATAGCCTTCTTTCCGAAAGGCAGCAAGATCCATGATCATAACGCCCGAATTAAAATAAGGAGCGCCCAAGGGCAGGCCTAAAGATTCCGCTTTTTGGCGGCGCATCCTTGATGAAGCCATGATACCAAAATCCTTGACGGCACCAATAGGATGACCGTCAAGAGGAAAGTCCCACAGCTTTGCCACATCATCCTTTACCACAAGATCCGTATCAAAATAAAGGGCCTTTGCAACCGCTAAGGGCAAAAGTTTTGCAATAAGAAGGCGAAGGTAAGCCGCCTTATGGATATGACCGCTTGTGTAGGCATCTACGGCAATGCCCTTTGTATCAATAAAAGTCACAAGACCTTTGAGGTCCTTGATGGTGCGCTCCACCATCTCTTTTTTTACACCGGTGATTCCATCATCAAAGAGATAAAAATGAAGGGGCCTGGAATCTGTATGGCAAAGCAGCATAGAAGCTGCTGCAACGGCTGCGTGCTGGGCATAGCGATCATCACAAGCAAGGACAATGGCAATTTCGTCCATAATCTACTCTCCTGTCGTCTGACACTTCACATACTCCTTATCATACAATGGAAATGGCAGGAGCACAAGGGAGGGAAGCAGGGATTCATAGGTCTCTCCTTGGGGCAGGATGAGTTCTGCCAAGGTCGGCGCAATCTGGAGATGGCTGCCGGCGGCGTCTTTGGCAAAGAGGTCCGTAGGAATGCCAGCGCCATAGAAGAAGCAGGGAATGCCGCTTTTTTCCCATAAGGAAACATCGTTGCTGAAATTGAAGCGCTCCGCGTGATCGCCTGTAACGACAAAAAGGGTGGATGGGTCATAGGCTTCGGCGGCTTTGATGAATTTTCCCATCACGTCGTCGGCATACCAGATATGGCCCAGCTGGTCCAAAGTCTTCTTGTCCTTGGGAATGGCAGGTCCCCGCTTTTTAGCTACACGGTCCCGGGAAAATCCCTTGCTGTCCACATCAAAAGCAAAGGGCGGATGGTTGCTCGTTGTAAGGATGAAGTAAAAGGTATCTTCCTCATCTTTTTGCATGGCCTTCAGCACTTCCTCAAAGAAGGGGCCGTCGGCAATCCCCCAGGAAGAGCTTTCTCCAAGGCCGGAGAATTCGTCGGCACAGTGGAATTCATCAAAGCCTTCGCGGCGCGTAAATTTTTCAATATCCTGCCAGCTGCGCAGGCCGCCATACCAGAACTGGGTCCGGTAGCCCATCTTCTTCATGACGGCGCCGATGCCGAGGCCGTCGACGGGATCCCCGTTCTTTCCCATGATATAGTTGACGTAAAGGCCAACATCGGGAAGGCCTGTAACGAATCCATTGAGGCTCGTCATGGTCCCCGTACTGTTTGCGAGGAACTGGTACGTATGGGCCCCGTGCGCTTCAAGGAATTTCCCCGTTGAGGCAAGGTTCATATCCTCATAGGAAGGCAAAAGGGGCCAGAGGGCATAGTTTTCCCCTAAGATGACCACGACATGGCGGGGCCGCTTGACGCGGGCTGCCGTCTTTTTGGTGCGCGTAAAGGCTTCATCGATGGTCGCCGCGTTCCCATTGCCGCCAAGAAGCCAAATGGCCGCCCGCACTTCCTCCACCGTAAGGGGGCGCAGAACTTTTTCCGTCGCCCGTTTATGGGTGGCATAGGCGCGGTACAGGGCCTGTCCATCATCGAGGATGGCTTCATTGAGGAGTTTCGATTTGGTGCGGGCTGCGCTTTCCCAGTGGATTCCATCATCGGAATGAAAGCCGCCGCCAAAGCGGCAGAAGATGGCAAAAATAGGGATGAAAAGCAGCGCACCAGCAAAAAGGGCCTTGACGCGGCGCTGAGGCGCAATGCCCTTTCGTTCCTGCAGCCGATGCCAAAGATGGATGACAAGGGCCGATAGAAGGAGGACACCCACAAGGCGCGGGAAAAGCTGATATTCTTTTACGGCTGTATCCCAAATGGCATGCATATCATCTTTCATGCCGTTAAAGAGCATGATGTTGTATGTTTCCTGGAAAATGGCATAGTAGGGAATGCGCGCCACAAAAAGAAAGGTCATGACAAAGAGGGAAAGGCCTGTAAGGAGGGTCCTCACGGCTTTTTCCGGATAGCGGGAAGAGAAGCTTCCCGGTACGGTTGCCAAAAGAAAAGGAAGCCCCACAAGAAGGACCGTCGTCTTAAGACTGATGCGAAAGCCAAGATAAAGGGCATAGAGGATTTCTGAAGCGGAAACCGCATTCAGCTGGCTGCGGAAAAGAACGAGAAAAGCCACTCGGAAAAGCATGAGGAGCCCTTCCAAATAGAGAAAATATCGCAGATCTTTTTGCAAAAGGGTAAGAAAACGGTGCATATCGTTCCTTTCAAAAATAAAGAAAAAATCCCGCAGTCACAAACTGCGGGATGAGCGTTTCATTGGAGCGGAAAACGAGATTCGAACTCGCGACCCCCACCTTGGCAAGGTGATGCTCTACCACTGAGCTACTTCCGCATTGGCGACCCAGGACGGACTCGAACCGACGATCTCCGCCGTGACAGGGCGGCATTCTAACCAACTGAACTACTGGGCCGTATCAGTGTCTTTCGCAACTGACTTGTTTAGTATACAGTAAAACGCCTAATGTGTCAACAAACTTTTTTATTTTTTTCAAAAAGCAGGGAAAGGCCCTTCCTCGTATGGCAGCGGTACGACTTTCACAGGCGACGCGCCAGTCCTACCGTCCCGTTTGCGCTGATCAATGCCGCATCCTGCCACAAAGGTGCTCACGAGGAGGCTCAAAAAAATCAGGGCCATAATCATTCGTTTCATCCCGGTCTCCTTTTTTACATCGTTAGCCTTCCCCTCCGATCCCCTTTCATCAATGCCACAAGGTTTTCTGCCGCCTCCTGTTTGAGCTTTACGAAGGATTCTTCCGTTGCATAGGAAATATGGGGCGTTACGATAATCTGAGGCACACCATAAAGGGGACTTTCGGCAGTAAAAGGTTCGTTTTCCACCACATCAAGGAGCGCGCCTGCAATCGTTCCTTTCTTTACAGCCCCGGCAAGGGCCTTTTCATCCAGAAGACTCCCCCGGCTTGTATTGATGAGATAACTGCCTTTTTTCATAAGGGACAGGACGCGCGCATCGACAATATGCCGGGTATCCGGTGACGCCGCCAGATGAAGGCTCACAAGGTCACCGTTAATAAAGGCCTCTTCCAAGGTCACGGGAATGACGCCGTCTTCCTGCATCTGTTTACTTTTATCGCTGCGATTATAGGCTAGGACGGTCATGCCCATGGCTTTGGCCTTTAGGGCTGTCCTGCGCCCAATATGACCATATCCCGCAATGCGGCAGGGCGGGAATGGCGCGCACGCCCCACGGGGACTTTTCATTGTGCTTGAGGAACAAAGGCAGGCGGCGCACAAGAAAAAGCGTGCCCATGATGACATATTCTGCAATATCCTCAGATGAGTAAGCGGTCACATTGCGCACGCCAATACCTCGCTTTTGGGCGGCGTCAAGGTCCACGGCTTCATAGCCCGTTCCATAGAGGGAAATGGCTTTAAGGCGGGGCATCTTGCTAAAGACCTCGTCACCAAGGGGTACGTTTACCTGAGCAAGGAGCCCATCCACTGTGCTGCCAAATTCCTCAAGGTCATGCCAAAAATCATAGCAAGAGCGGCGGAACATAACGCCGGGAAAGGCTTTTGTAAGAAGGGATATCTCCACATCGTACGCATTCCATTCCTCATCGATGATCCAAATGACCATGACCGCCGCCCTCCTTTCTTATGCAAAAAATTCCGTGACTAAATCTTCCAATGCCTTCTGATCGCTGGCACCCATTGTTTCACGGGCCGAATGCATGGCAAGGAGCGCCACGCCAAGATCCATGGTACGGATCGGTGTAATGGCAGAAGCCATGGAACCAAGGGTGCTGCCGCCTTTGATATCACTGCGGTTGACATAAAGTTGGTAAGGAATATTTTTTCTATCACAAAGTCCCTTAATCACGGCAACCGCCTCCGCATCACCTGCATAGGACTGACTGCATGCCTGTTTGAGAGCCAATCCCCTGCCAAGGACGGGCCGATTTGTGATATCACATTTATCAACATAATTAGGATGGAAAGCGTGGGCCACATCAATGCTCAGCATAAACCCCTTTGCCATATCCTCAAAAAGAGCCTCTTCCGTAAGGTCAAGAGTTTTATAGATACGGTGCAGGGTATTATGAAGGACAAGGGAATTGGCCCCCTGCTTAGTCGTGCTCCCTACCTCTTCGTTGTCAAAAAGACCGATGAGGGCGACACCCTCTTCTGCTTTGCCATTTACAATGCCTTCGAGGCATGCCTTGCAGCTTGTGAGGTTATCCAGACGCGGAGATGACACAAAATCATCATGTAACCCAAAGGTACAGCCATCTTCTGTCGGGTAAGCCGAAAGATCAAAGGAAAGAATATCCTTTTCACAGCATCCGAGCTCTTTTGCAAGGAACTTTTCAAAGAACGCGCTCTCTTTTTCGTCTTCCCCGATAAGGGCTGCAAGGGGTAGGATATCCTTTTGCTTATTCCATTTATAACCATCATTCACTTCCCGATTCATGTGGATGGCAAGACTGGCCATGGTAAGAAGGGGCCGTCCAAAATCAACAAAATGGGTCTTTGGCTGGAAGGGATCTTCTGTCCGTGTCACGATCTTACCGGCAAGGGAAAGGGGCCGATCCATCCAGGTGCTCACAATCATACCGCCATAGCCTTCAATATTGAGCGTGCCATACCCATGGGTCCGTACTTCGGGGGCAGGTTTCAGACGAAAAGAGGGAAAATCCGTATGGGCCGCCGCAAGCTTTAGGCCCCGCGTTCCTTTTTTCCCTGTTCTGAACGCAAGGAGACAGGAATCAAAAACGGTGACAAAATATTTGCCATTGGGTTTCAGCTTCCAATCCTTTTCTTCCTTAAGTTCCGTAAAGCCTGATTTTTCAAGAATAGCCTTGCTGGAAAGGACCGTATGATAGGGAGACGGGCTGGTCTTGATGAAAGAAAGTAGGGATTTGATGGTTTGTTTCATGGGAAATTTCCTCCTTGGTTCTTGCATTGATTTCTGGCACAATGTCTCTTGTTACAGTGTACTTGATTTACGGAGTTTCCTCAATAGGGTTTAGTGATTTACGCAGCGCAGAACCGTCTTTCTGCGTTAGAATTACTCAGTTCCCGACTTTATTTAAGAAGCCGCTGGACCTATCTTCGTTAGAGGACCCCCATCATCACGAATTGACTTTTCTTGTAGCAATTTGCAAAATTTTCTGTTAAGATGAGTGTAATTTCATATGGTTCCCCCATTTCTACTCTCATTCCACTAGGAGGTATTCGCAATGAATCAACCCACATCCAGCAAGAACAAAATCCTTACCTGGCAAGCCCTAGGTCTCATGACCTTTTCCTCAGTCTGGGGCTTTGGCAACATCGTCAATGGCTACGCCAATCAGGGACTCAAGGCCGTCGTCAGTTGGATCATCATGTTCACCATCTACTTCATTCCCTACACACTCATGGTCGGTGAAATGGGGTCTACCTTCAAAGACAGCCAAGGCGGCGTCTCTTCTTGGATTCGGTCCACGTCGAGCGCTAAATTGGCTTATTTTGCTGGCTGGACCTACTGGATCTGCCACATGCCCTACTTAGCACAAAAACCACAAAGTATGCTCGTTGCCTTGGGCTGGGCCATTTTTCGCAATGGATCGCTGACAAAAATGATGTCGCCCTTGGTGCTTCAATCCATTGCTCTCATCCTCTTTTTCTTCTTTTTATGGTATGCCTCTCGGGGCATCCGCTCCTTGAAGCACATTGGCGCCCTGGCAGGGTCCACAAAGGTCATCATGTCCTTTCTTTACATCCTTCTGGCCCTCGCGGCTCCCTATATTACAGAAGCCAAGACCTTTACCTATCGCCTTGATATGGAAACCCTCATGCCCACCTTCGACTTTGACTATATGACAACCCTTGCCATCCTCGTCTTTGCTGTTGGCGGCTGCGAGCGTCTTTCCCCTTACGTCAATAACCTCAAGGACCCAAGCCGTGAATATCCTCGTTCCATGATTTTCATGACCATCATGGTCTGTGTCACGGCTATTTTGGGCACCTTTGCCATGGGGCTCATGTTTGACCCCCAGAATGTTCCCAAGGACCTCATGATGAATGGTTCCTATTACTGCTTTGCAAAACTTGGCGAATACTACGGCGTCGGTCAAACCTTTGTCGTTATTTTTGCTCTCTGCACCCTCATTGGACAAGCTTCAACCTTAGCCGTTTCCATCGACGCGCCCATCAAGATCCTCCTTGCTGACGTTGATGAAAAGTTCGTTCCTGAACGCTTCCGCAAAATCAACAGCCGTGGAGTTCCTGTTACAGGCTATCAACTGACTGCGCTGCTTGTGGGCATCCTCATCATCGTGCCCGCCCTCGGTATTGGCGATATGACAAGTCTCTACAACTGGCTCATGCGTCTAAATGCCGTATGCATGCCCCTGCGTTACCTCTGGGTCTTTTATGCTTATATGATGCTCAAAAAACATCAGGATCGCTTCCAATCTGACTATCATTTTGTCAAAAGCGCAGCCCTTGGAAAAATGGCCGGCGCTTGGTGCTTCTTCTTTACGGCCTATGCCTGTTTCATGGGCATGTTCCCTCGCGGCGTGGCAGCCTATTCTCCGGCCTGGACCTTCCAATTTACCCTGAACATCTTGACTCCCCTTGTACTTTTTGGCATTGGCGTCATCCTCCCCTACCTTGCCAAAAAGGAACGGGAAAGACGGGCACAATAACTTTTACGGGGGAACCAAGGAAAGCATCCCATAGGGACGCTTTCCTTCCAATCAGCAACTAAAAAAGGGACTGAGAAAAATGAAGATTGCATTTTTCTCAGTCCCTTTTTGTATTACATCAATAGGCCAGCAGGAAGGAACGGAAGAATTCCACGCTCGCCGGCAGGGCGTCCACAGGAATGTGTTCATTGACCTGATGGGCAGCACCCCACCGATTATCATGGACATGGCCCGTAAATAAAAGGACCGTATCGGTTATAGGCTTATAGTAGCGCGTATCCGTAGCTCCCAGCATGAGAAATGGAATGGCAAGGAGTTCATTGCCATAGACGGCATGAAGGATCTTTGTAAGAAGACGATAGGAATCGCTGTCAGGCGTCGAGGCAGGTACAGGATCCTTGCCAGAAATATGGCGGATCTTGACGCCTTCCGGCAGGAACCCTTGGAGACGTCTTTCGACCGATTCCACTGTATCGCCCTGCAGGATGCGGACACTAAGTCCCACAGCGGCATGACTGGGCAGTACATTAGGCTGGGTACTTGCCTGGGCCATGGTAAACGCTACCGTCGTATGAAGCATGGCATCAAGGGCAGGATCTTCCTGCGCAAGAGTACAGAGGGCTTCAAAATGCCCCTTCGGATCAGCGTAAATGCTGCGTACCGGTTCTTCCTTTAAGGGAGCCGTCGCTGCGAGCTGTGCTTCTACAAGCGGCGTCAAGCGATAGGGAAACGGATAGGCTTCAATGGCAACCACCGCCTTTGCGACAGCGCCCAGGGCCGTGCCATTGCCTGGCTTGCTCGAATGCCCGCCCTTGCGGTCACAGTAGATTTCGTAGTTGACGGCCGCTTTTTCGCCAAGACCGATATGAGCGGCAAGACGGCCGCCAGCTTCCGGGAAAAGTCCGCCCCCTTCATCAAGGATGGTACCAATATGGACACCCTTTTCCGCTAAATGGTCCACGAGGCGCTGGGCTCCGTCCACATCATTTTCAAGATACACTTCCTCACTGTAGCCCAAAGACAGGTAGAGGTCGTAATCAGGCCGGAAGCCTTCGGCAAAAAGGGATTCCAAGGCTTCCAATTCACTAAGGACCAAATGTTTGCAGTCCGTCGTGCCCCGGCCATAGACCGAGTCATCAAGGAGAAGACCTGAAAACGGATCATGACTCCATTGGCTGCGGTCCCCAATCTCCACCACATCCTGATGGCTCATGAGAAGAAGCGGCTTTTTTGCGGTCTCCTTGGGATGATAATGAAACTGGAGACCAGCCCGGCCCACGCGGTCCACTTCCATCACTTCATAGACATGGGGATAAAGCGTTTCAAAGAGCTTGTGGAGTTTTTCAAATTCAGACCAATCGACTTTGTTAACGTCGGAATTTGAGACCGTCTTCATTTGGATCATTTGGGAAAGATGGTCGGCAAGGATTTCTTTTGTTGGTACGGTCATCTTGGCAGCTCCTTTCAATGATTACCACGCAGGAACAAGGGCTCCTTTGGCTTTTTCGTTGATATAGTTCTTAACGGCATCTGTTTGGAAGATCTTGACAAATTTCACATAGGTGGGATTATCCTTATCTTCTTCACGGGCAGCAATGATATTGACATAAGGACTCGTATTGTCTTCCTTGGCAATGGCAAGGTTCGGGTCAAGTTTGGCTGAATTGGCGTAGCCGGCATTGATGACAGACGCTGCCGTATCATCCAGGCTGCGCGGCAGCTGGGCCGCTTCCAGTTCAAGGATCTGCAGGTGTTTCGGATTGTCCGTAATGTCGTTGACCGTCAGATCGGAGGCCTTGACGCCGTCTTTGACTTTGATAAGGCCAAGCTTGCTCAGCATCAGGATGGCACGGCCGCCATTTGAAGGGTCATTTGGAATCGCAATCTTATCGCCATCTTTCAGTTCCTTGATATCCTTGATCTTGGTCGAATATAGTTTCAAAGGAGCCAAGTAGGTCTTGCCAATGGAGACCAGCTTCGTGCCGTTTTTCTTGTTGAAGGCATCAAGGAAAGGACCATGCTGAAAAGAGTTCAGGTCGATTTCCTTTTGGGCAAGTGCCTGGTCCGGTGTTACATAATCAGAAAAGACCTTCAGCTCCACATCAAGGCCCTGTTTTTTGGCTTCGTCCTTGACAAACTCCATGATTTCTTCCGAGTAACCCGGCGTAATGCCTACAACGATCTTTTTCTTTTCTTCCGGCGCCTTTTCCGTCTTCTTTTCGCCGCCGCACCCAGCTAGGAGTGCAGCCGCTGCAAAGACCGCCAGAGTCCCTGCCGTCAGTTTTTTGAGGTTCATTGTGCATCTCTCCTTTTTTCCTCTCCATCGACAAGCAGTAAAAAAAGCGCCATCTATACAGATGACGCTGACCTTCGTTTGAACGCTCATCTGCCAAGCCGCATGGCCTGTTGGAATTAGCACCTTCCCATTCGGGGGTTGCCGCAGCTTCATAGGGCCAAATCCCTCTGCTGCTCTCGATGAAGGGTTGTTAACGGGTATGAGTTTACAGTTTTGACGAACAATTGTCAAGAAATCCATATTTCCGTAGTATAAATTCTTATTTTTTCTCTCTTTTTGTATGTTTTGATACAATAGTATCGAAGTTTTTCTGTAAAAAGAGGATTATTGTGCGGAAAACCCTGCCTCCATCAGCAGGGTCCTTGCCTTTTCATAGTCTTTTTCAGGCACATCGATATAGTAGAAATTGCGGTCGATCTTGCCTTGGGGACCAAAATCCCGGATATCAAGCTTGGCTCCGCAGCCGCAGATGGGGGCCTCACCGGGAAGCTCCGTTACGGAAAGCTTCAGGCCCGCCTCTTTAAGAAGGGCTTGGGCTCTTTTCCATTCCTCTTTTTTGCCTCGTTCCTTATAGATGAGTTTTTCCCTAACAAAAAGTCCCATGACACGCGTCTCCCTTCCCCCTATTCATAATCAAATAAACCGTCATTTTTTTCTTCCAGCGCCTTGATTACATGGTAGGCAAAAGCATTATAGGGCGTGGGGATGCCAAGGGCTTCTCCCATTTCCACCATACGGCCGCACAGCATATCAATTTCTGTATGGCGGTGGTGATCCAGGTCCTGCAGCGTAGAATGGCGCACGGCAGGGCTCTCGCTCTTGGTATAGCCCGCACCCTTGCCATTTTTCCAGGATGGCCGTATGAAGACTGATTCCCTTGGCTTTTGCCACGAGGACAACCTCTTCTTCAAGCCGTTCCTTCAAAAAACGCACGTGTTCGGAATCAGCATAAGCCCCGGTTCCGCAGCCTACAATCGCTTGAGGGATATTTTGGCCAATATTGAAGAGGAACTTGGCCCAAATATCACTTTCGATGGTGCGGCTCATATGGGTCAAGAGCGGAGTCCGTGCGAAAAAGGCCTTCAGGGCTTCAAGCTGTACCTCATCCCGTTGTGACAGAGGCGCAGGTTTTCCATAGTAAAGTCCCCGGATACCTTGAGGTTCCTTGAAAGTCACTTGATCGATTCCCTCTTTTCCTCGCTCCCGATGGGAAGCAATACGAAGAAGAGCCGGGACAATATGACCTTTTCCTACGGCCGCTTCCAAAACGGCCTCACTGTCCACCCCATTCATGAGGCTTATGATCATGGTACGCGAATCGGTAAGAGCGGTTACGGCCGGTAAAATGGCAGAAAGCGCCCCATATTTGACGGTCACAAAAATAACGTCTACAGGGCCCGTTTCTTCCGCTCCTTGTACCATGGGGCGGAAAGGCTCCCCATTGATGACAAGTCCTTTTTCACGAAGCCTTTCTCCCCGCTGTCCATCCGCGATGACAGTAAAAGATAGGTCAGCCAGCCTGCTAAGCCCCCAGATAAGATAACTTCCAATGGCGCCAGCTCCAATCAGTGCCACTTTCTTGATTTCCATAGGTCAGTCTCCTTTGATCGATAAGGGGGACACCGATGAGGGGGTCCGCCGCAATGGATTCATCTCTTATCCTCATTATACAGAAAGATAGGGAAAAAAGAAAAGGACAGTCCCCTATACCCAGTCAACATTACGGTGAATTTTTCTTTTTCCAGATATTCTGAACGGAAATTTCCCGCGCTTGCCATGGGGCAACCTAAACGACCATCAAATAGACTGCTGTCACCCTTAAAAAAGCAGGCTAAGACCAATTGGACAGGGGACAAAGTGGTCTATGCATAAAAAAGTCCCCATCTGAACTCATGCAATCAGATGGAGATCCATTTTTTATTCTTGTGCTGCAAGGGATTCTTTTTCTGCTTCCGGAACAGCAGCTTTTTCTTGTTCTGTTACAAGGGGGGCCGCTTCTTTCTGGATGTTCACCAAGCGGGCGACCACTACATCAACAGAATCAACATAAAAATCGGTAAGGGCAGCCACTTCTTTTACAATGGCCTGACGCAGGTTTTCCACGACTTCGGGGATATTGGATCCATATTCAACAGCCACTTTTAGTTCAAAACTGACATGACCCTTCGTAACGGTCCCGTTTTCGTCAACGGTGGTATCACTTTTACGGACGGAAATTTGGGGAACCATCTTGTCCGTAACCCGTTTAGCCAGGGAAAAAAGGGAGCTACCTTCATTTAACGAGAGGGTCACATGCCCAAGGTCCTGGGCAGCAGCACGAACAATATCGACAAACACTTCGTCACTGATGATGGTTTTTCCTTGGATCATCAAAATCCCTCCTTTTGGCTGCGCATCTTTCAGCGAAATTCCACTTTCAGATGCTGACGATCTACAAGTTTATGATAGCGATAGCGCGGATAGCCTACGAGCAGGCAGCCAACCCCCACTTGTTTTGTTGGAATCTGGAGCAGTTCCCGCAGCGGCGTATAATCGGCCCGAAGGCAGGTTTCAATAAAGCCCATGATGGTCGTGCCAAGTCCCAAGGTCGGTGCGTACAATTCCGCATAAGCAAGGGACTGCTCACTGTTGCTGGGGCCTGTCACATTAAGGCGGCGAGCCAAAACAAAGATGAGCTGACGGGCGTTGCGTCCGATGATATCAATGCCTCGTTCACGGTACACATGAAGGACTTTTATGAAATACCGCTTTTGTGGGGATTTATTGTCAATCTGTTCCTGCATCCAGTCAGCCACGCAGTCCGTAATTTTCTTGATCAGGTCCCGATCCTGAATAACAAGGTAATACATGCCCTGGGAATTGGCAGCCGTCGGAGCAAACCGAGCTGCTTCAAGAAGCTGACGGATCTTTTCTTCCGGTACCAATTCATCGCGAAAATTTCGGATGCTCCGGCGTTGACGGAGAAATTCCAGCGCCGTATCCGGGTCCAGCATGGGACGGGTGATGGGATCCATCTCAGCCTTCGGGCAGCGGGAATTGTCAAGGGCCCCCGTGGGGCACACAGCGACGCAGTGACCGCAGGACATACAGGACAGGTCATTGATACAGACCGGGCCTTCGGTATCCATTTCCAGGATACAACTCGGGCAGACCTTTGCGCACGTGCCGCACCGCGTACATTTTTCTTTATCGATTGTGATTATTCCTGCCACCTATACACACCTCAAAACTTTTTCAGTACATATCCAAAAAAAGCCGGACAACCGTCCGGCCTATTCTTTAATTGGCTCCCCGAGTAAGACTCGAACTTACAACAACTCGATTAACAGTCGAGTGCTCTACCATTGAGCTATCGGGGAATCTTGGTGCGTCCTAGGACGCGGTCACAAGCGTTATTATATCGAAGAGTGGCATTTTTGTCAACGGATTTTATAAAAAAATATGGGAAAAGGAAGAAAGATTCCTTCCTCCCCCACTTTTTCCAGGCAACAGGAAAAGAGCGCCGAAGCCAAAGCTCCAGCGCTCAGAAATAAACCGAACTCTTACAGGATGCCAGAAGGCAGCTGCATCGTAACGCCAGGTCCAATGGGAAGACCCAAAGTCATCCAAATAATCAGGAAAATAATCCACGCAATCTGCAGGCAGACAGCAATCGGAATGAGGTTCGATACAAGGGTCCCAATGGCCGCTTTGGGCATATATTTTTCCTGGGCTACGGAAAGAATCATCCACAAATAAGGGTTCATGGGGGTAAAGCAGTTTGTTGGTGAATCGCCCAGTCGATAAAGCAATTGAGTGAATCCAGGGTGATATCCCAAAAGCATGAACATAGGAACGAAAATCGGTGCGAAAATGGCCCACTTGGCAGAGCCGGAAGACATGAAGATATTAACGAGACTTGTGATGATGATGAAGACTACACACATGGGAAGCCCCGTAAAACCTACCGTTTCAAGGAAATCAGCCCCTGAAATGGCAAGCAGGGTTCCCAGATGGGTCCAACTGAAGAGGGCTTGGAATTGACCGCAGAAGAAGCAGAAAACGACGAACGCACCCATCCCGCTCATTTGGTGGACCATCGCTTTGTTGACATCCTTGATGCAGGTAAAAGATTTTGTTGTCACGCCGTAGGTAATACCGGCCAAACTGAACATGATAAAGAGAAGGGGAATGAGGCCCTTAAGAAGCGGAGACCCTACAAAAGTATGTCCGTCCTTAGACAGGATGCCCGAGAAAAAGCCAACAGCCAAGATGGCAATATAAAGGACAATGACCAGACCCGCACGGTTAAGTCCTTTGATTTCAAGTTCCGAAACACCGCCCAGTTCCTCATCAGCACCGGGGCCTTCGTATTTGCCAAAGCGCGGCTCTACGATTTTGATGGAAACAAGGGCAATCATGAAGGCACAGAGGAAAGTAGAGACAAACATGAAGTACCAGTTGCACGTCACGTCTACAGCAAAAACTCCCGCTTTGCCAAAGAAACCATCAATGGCTTGGTTCGTAAGGCCTTGGAGCAGGGAATCGGTCCCCGCAATCATGAGGTTAGCGCCAAAACCTGCTTCCGCACCAGCAAAACCGACCATCATCCCAACAACAGGGTGCTTCTTGACACCGATATAGGCAACAGCCGCAAGGGGCGGAATGACAACCATGGCCGTATCAGATGCAATGTTTCCGCAGACGCCAAGAAAGGCAACAATAAAGGGGACGAGAGAGGGCGGTACGTTCTTCATGCTTCGGCGCAGCAGCGCGGAAAGCATGCCTGATTCTTCGCAAAAACCAATGGCAAGGGTCATGGTGATAACAAGGCCCAAGGGGGCAAATCCAGTGAAGTTCTTCACCATCGTCGTGAGAAGCCATTGGATGCCTTCTTTAGTAAAGAAGTTCTGGGATGCCACCAGTTTGTGAGAGGCCGGGTTTTCCAGTGCAAATCCGGCCTGGGTGCAAAGAGCCCCAACAATCGCCGTAATCACAAATAAAATGCCAAATAAGATGGCAGGAGGTGGCAATTTATTGCACACCCGTTCGACCGTATCCAGAAAACGATCGAGGAGACTTGCTTTTTCTTGCAGCTTCTTTTCCATGTCTTTTGAGTTCCTCCTTTGATGGATCCGCAGGCAATGGCTTCATCGGCGGAGGATCCGTAAGGGCCAGGGCGAAATTTCCTTGGATTGACAAGAATCCATAAGGTAAGGGTTCAGGGAAATAACGCGATGGCGATTCCAAGATCACAGGGCGAATCAGTCGGTTGAAGAAAGACAGCACCTTTCATATTGTCTGCGCATTGCAAAAAATAAGTGCATGATGCTGAAATGATGGGTCATTTCGTTTTTTGATTCTGTATCTATTATAACAGATTTTCATTTTTGTATATCATATTTTCCTTATTTTTCTATTAATTTGTCTATTTCAAAGAGACATAATAGGAATTCTTCTCAAAAATTATTCGTCTTTTCTAACCTTCTTTTTATATCCATTTAG
>OHKN01000462.1_pt1 | contig 22017 bp, 17 predicted proteins | sample 1568841 | NCBI WGS metagenome assembly OHKN01 (sample SAMEA3879579, study PRJEB24766) | human gut metagenome | biome: human-associated habitat; feature: feces | place: USA | collected 1985/1987
CTTCATGAAAGAGAATTATCCCGGGGCTATAAAAAAACAACAAACAACCGTATGGAGCTGATGGCAGCCATCGCCGGTCTCGAGGCGCTCAACCGTCCCTGCGAGATCGAACTCTATTCAGATTCCCAGTATCTCGTCAACGCTTTTAACCAGCACTGGATCGAGGGTTGGATCAAAAAGGGCTGGAAACGCGGCAAAAATGAGGAGGTTAAGAATGTAGATCTATGGAAGCGCCTGCTCGCTGCCAAGGAACCCCATCAGATTTCGTTTTTCTGGGTGAAGGGGCATAATGGGCATCCGGAGAATGAGAGATGTGACTTTTTGGCTACTTCGGCGGCGGATGGGGACGAGCTGATGGTGGATCCGGGGGTATAGCTCGTTACTGCTCACACATGTGTGCCCAGTAACAGGATTTTGCCGATGCTTCGCATTCCAAATCGGCAAAATCTGCATCCGGAACTGTATTGTACGGAATTTTCAGTTCAGAAAATTCCTACCTGTGAGTAGTTGCTATAACAACCCTTACGATATGTTTACATCTTTCGATCATCTATTTTCAAACCGTCTTAAATGTGCTATTTTAAAATTATCAAGTGAACAGGAATAGCAAAGGCGGTTGAGAGTAATTTGAAAAATAAAGGAATGATCGCTGCCCTCGGTCTGATTCTGGTGCTGGGGATCGTGACGACGGCGGCAACGCGGCGTTATATCCGGGAGCAGGCGGGAAGTGAGAGAAGCCTGACGGTCGGACCGGAGGCGATGTATGAGGCGGAACCATTTGCGGCGGAAGCAGCGGAAAATGGTCTGGCGGAGGATGCGCCGGAGCCATCTTCTAAAAAAATGGCGCATGCGGAAAGCGTGGGGACAGAAGATAGAGCCTGTATGCAGGCGGAAGGAGATGTTTCTGTCCAGTCTTTAGGTGAACAAAAGGAAAAACGTGCAGATAATCGGGCGGCTGCTAAGGCGGCAGAGAAGCAGAGCGCGGGCGATGAGTCGGATCATTCTGTGAATACAGGGGCGGTTGTGTCCCCGGTTGAAAATGGAATTGTATCTCCTGCGCGAGGCGCGTCCTCTGGGACAGGTGCAGGCTCGGACCGGACAGCGGAAGATTACCGGAACCGGCTGGGCGAGATCGAGAATACGATTCAAAACCTGGAAAATTCGGGAAGTGCGAATACGACCGACGCGATGCGGGAGGCGGTCGCGTATGAGTACCGGCTCTGGGATGCCGAATTAAATCAGATTTATCAGGCAATCATGGCGGTGCTTCCAGACGAGGAGACAGACACGCTGCGTGGTCTGGAACGCAGATGGATCCGGGAACGTGATACGGCGGCGAAACAGGCGGCGGAGCGCTACAAGGGCGGCACGATGGAAAATGTCGAGTACACGGCGTCGCTGGCAAATTCGACGCGGGATCGGGCGTATGAGCTTTTGGATTTGTATGAATCGTATCTTCCGGCAGAGTAGTGAAAAAATTAGAAAATGGGACTTTTGCGGCATATAGAATTGCGGTAAGGGTCCCATTTTTGCACACTTTTTGTACACTTTTTGTACCGATAAACCTCTTGCGAAATGTAAATTCCTATGATAGGATATAAAGAATGAGGAAAATTTTACTTAAATAGAAGTAACTATAGGAGGAAGCAACGTGAAAAAATACGGTGTGAACGAACTTAGAAAGATGTTCTTAGACTTTTTTGAGAGCAAGGGACATCTGGCAATGAAGAGTTTCTCTCTGGTTCCGCATAATGATAACAGCCTTCTGCTTATCAACTCTGGTATGGCTCCGTTAAAGCCATATTTTACGGGTCAGGAGATTCCGCCGAGAACAAGAGTATGTACCTGTCAGAAATGTATTCGTACCGGCGATATCGAGAATATCGGTAAGACTGCCCGTCATGGTACCTTTTTTGAGATGCTTGGCAACTTCTCCTTCGGTGATTATTTCAAAGAGGAAGCGATTCACTGGTCCTGGGAATTTTTAACCGAGGTTGTCGGACTTGATCCGGATCGCCTCTATCCGTCTGTGTTCGAGAGCGATGACGAGGCATTTGATATCTGGAACAAAGAGATGGGTATTCCGGCAGAGCGTATTTTCCGCTTTGGCAGAGAGGATAACTTCTGGGAGCATGGCGCTGGTCCGTGCGGTCCGTGTTCTGAGATTTACTATGACCGCGGTGAGAAATACGGCTGCGGCAAACCGGGATGTACGGTAGGCTGCGAGTGTGACCGTTACATGGAGGTATGGAACAATGTATTCTCCCAGTTTAACAACGACGGTCACGGCAACTACACCGAGCTGGAGCACAAGAACATTGATACCGGAATGGGTCTGGAGCGTCTGGCAGTGATCGTACAGGATGTAGATTCCCTGTTTACGGTTGATACCAACAAAGCTCTGTTAGACCGTGTCTGCGAGCTGGCACATACCGAATATCAGAAAGATCATGAGACCGATATTTCTCTGCGTATTGTAGCGGATCATATCAAGTCCTGCACCTTCATGATTTCCGATGGTATTATGCCATCCAACGAGGGACGCGGATATGTTCTGCGCCGCCTTCTGCGCCGTGCAGCACGCCATGGCAAAAAACTTGGCATCGAGGGTGAGTTCTTAGCAGCTCTGTCCCGCACCGTTATCGACCTTTCCAAGGATGGTTATCCGGAACTGGAAGAGAAGAGCGCGATGATTTTCAAGGTTCTTTCTGAGGAAGAGGATAAGTTCAACAGGACCATTGATCAGGGTCTTGCGATCCTTGCTGATATGGAAGAAGATATGAACAAGAAGGGCGAGAAAGTGCTGTCCGGCGACAACGCATTCAAGCTTTACGATACGTATGGATTCCCGATCGACTTAACCCGTGAGATTCTCGAGGAGAAGAACCTCGGTATCGATGAGGACGGCTTCAACGCAGCGATGAAACGCCAGAAAGAGCAGGCGAGAGCGGCGAGAAAGACGACTAACTATATGGGCGCGGATGTTACGGTATACCAGTCCATCGATCCGGCTATTACAACTGAGTTTATCGGCTATGATCGTCTGACAGCGGAATCCGAGATTTCCGTTCTGACGACTGAGGATGAGATTGTAGAGGCACTGACTGACGGTCAGACTGGTACAATTATCACCAAGGAAACCCCGTTCTACGGAACCATGGGTGGTCAGGAGGGTGACTTCGGTCAGATTACCGCTCCGGACGGCTCTGTGTTTGAAGTAAAGGATACCATTCATTTACAGGGTGGCAAGATCGGTCATGTCGGTGTTGTAGTAAAGGGTATGTTCGAGGTGGGAGAAAAAGTAACCATGTCGGTTGACAAGGAAAACCGTGAACTGACTTCCCGCAACCATTCCGCAACCCATCTGCTTCATAAAGCGCTGCGTACCGTACTTGGTAGCCATGTAGAGCAGGCTGGTTCCCTGGTAACCCGTGACCGTCTGCGTTTCGACTTTACTCATTTCTCTGCGATGACTCCAGAGGAGATAGAGAAGGTTGAAAAGATTGTAAATGATGAGATTGCAGCATCCCTGCCGGTTGTAACCGATGTTATGTCCTTGGATGAGGCAAAGAAGACGGGCGCGATGGCACTGTTTGGCGAGAAGTACGGCGAGAAAGTCCGTGTTGTCAAGATGGGGGATTTCTCCACCGAGCTTTGCGGCGGTACGCACGTATCCAACACAGGCACAATTGCATCCTTCAAGATTCTCTCTGAGGCTGGTATTGCAGCAGGCGTCCGCCGTATCGAGGCGCTGACCTCCACCGGTTTGATGAACCACTACAAAGAGGTAGAGAATGAGCTGCATGAGGCGGCGAAACTGGCAAAGACCACTCCGGCGGCACTGAGCAGCAAGATTGAGTCCATGTTAGAGGAGATCAAGACTCTGCACGCAGAGAATGAGAAGTTAAAAAGTAAGCTGGCGAACGACTCTCTGGGCGATGTTATGAACCAGGTACAGGATGTAAACGGCGTGAAGCTGCTGGCAGTTGAGGTTAAGGATGTAGACATGAACGGTCTGCGTAATCTGGGCGATCAGCTGAAAGAGAAGCTGGGCGACGGCGTTGTCCTGATTGCATCTACTCTGGATGGCAAGGTAAGCCTGATGGCTTCTGTAACTGACGGTGCGATGAAGAAGGGTGCACATGCTGGAAACTTAATCAAAGCAATCGCAGGTCTTGTCGGCGGCGGCGGTGGTGGCCGTCCGAACATGGCACAGGCTGGCGGAAAGAATCCGTCTGGTATTGCAGCAGCCCTTGAAAAAGCGGCAGAAGTAGTAGCAGAGCAAGTAAAATAAAAAAATCATAAAAAAATGTAAAATGTTGTTGACGTATCATTTTTTTATGATATAATCTTTTTAGTGCTAAAAAAATACCCATACAGTTGTATTAATATGCACTTATTACACAACTGGAGGGAGGTTAGGTGTGAGCTATGTCAAATGTAATCGTTAAAGATAACGAGAGTCTGGACAGCGCTTTACGCAGATTCAAAAGAAACTGTGCTAAGGCTGGTATCCAGCAGGAGATTCGGAAAAGAGAGCATTACGAGAAACCGAGCGTTCGTCGTAAAAAGAAATCCGAAGCTGCTAGAAAACGCAAATACAATTAAGTAACGCAAAAGTCCTGGTTTTCATATGAACCAGGACTTTTTTGTGCAATAGGAGAAAAAGAAGAAATGCGATGTGGCGGATGATGGAGTGAGGGGCATGAGAGAGAAGCAGGAAAATGAGAGACGGGGAAAGGGATTGAAACAATATATTGCGGATCGGCGCCTGGCAGCAGTCAGCCTTGTGCTGGGTGTTTTGATGGGGCTGATGATTCTTCTGGGAATCCGTTACAGCCGCAATGAGCTGATTTACCGGACGGCGGGTCAGTTTTTGGGACAGTTGGCGGGCTGGGTGGTGTGTATGACGGTGATGGTCTGGGCGATTTGTGTGGGACTGGATGCTTTGGGGCGTGGCTGGTCTGAGATACGGGATTTTCAGTTCAGAGAATTCCTGCCTGTGAACAGTTACCAGAAACGGACGCAAGCACGGAGGAAGAAAGAATGTGAAGACCAGGGAAGCAGCCGCGATGTGGAAAGCCAGGGATGGGAATCGAAACAGCGCGCAGCGAAAAATTTGGATTTGGGGACATGGCTGAAATGGATGTTTCTCTCCTGGTGCGTCTATCTTCCGGTTTTTCTGGCGGTTTATCCGGGCATTTATTCTTACGATGCGTCCGCGCAGCTCCTTCAGTTTTATGGAAAACTGCCGCTGACAACCCACCATCCATTAATTCACACGCTATATCTGGGACTCTGCATGAAGATTGCGGGGCGTCTGTTCCATACCTATCAGGCAGGGATGGCGCTGTATGCGCTGTCGCAGTCGTTTTTTATGAGTGCGGTATTTTCCCTGTGTCTGTGCCGGATGAAAGCGCGGCGGGCACCGCGATGGCTCTGCGTTGCTTCGTGGGCGTTCTGGATCCTGAATCCGTATCTGACGGTCTTTTCCTTTGTCACGACGAAGGATGTGCTCTTTGGTGCATTTTTCCTGCTGGCATTTGATACGGCATGTTGTCTGGCGGAGGATCCGGAGCATTTTTGGCGGGGGATGTGCCAGAAGAAAGAGGATCTGGATAAAGAAAGAGAGCTGGATAAAGAGAAAAATCCGAACGGAACAGGTTCTCGGAAAGAAGTGGGAAAGACGGGTGATTGGCTGCTCTTTTTTGTGAGTGTGTTTTTCATGTGCCTGTTCCGGAATCAGGGAATCTATGTGTTCCTGTTTTTTGTTTTGGCAGTCTGCCTGTTTTTACGAAAAAAAGTGTATCGCAGAAACTGGTTTATCGGGGCATCTCTGCTGGTGGCAGCCTTATGGTATGTTTTATCCGGTCCGATTCCAACGGCGTTCGGCGTGGGAAAGGGCGATGCGAGGGAGATGCTGTGCGTGCCAATGCAGCAGCTGGCGCGCATATATCATGAAGTCCCGGAGAAATTGGCACCGGAGGAAAAGAAATATATCGAGACGCTGATTGATCCGCAGGCGCTCAGTGAGTATGTTCGTGTCAATGCGGATCCGGTGAAAAGTGGGTTCCATACGGAAGTGATGCAGGCAGATATGGGACGTTTCGTGCGGACCTGGGCGGAAATCGGGAAGCGCCATCCGGATATCTATCTGGATTCATTTCTGATGGGAAACTGGGGGTACTGGTATATAGGAGACAATCAGTACTGGATCAGCTATATTTTATACGACGGGGCGTACCTGGAAGAGGATTTAAATATCCTGCATATCACGCGGAACAGCCATTTTCAGGCGCTTTCGGACTGGCTGAGGGAGGCAACGCTGACACCGGCATTCCAGTCGGTTCCGATGCTGTCGGTGCTTCTAAACCAGGCATTTCCGTTCTGGCTGATGCTGTTTGCGGCAGGATTTGCAGTCTGGAAGTGCCGGGCGTATGAGATCCTTCCGATGATGCTTCTGCTCGGCTGCTGGGGAACGCTTCTGCTGGGACCGGTGGTTTCCCTGCGGTATGCATTGCCGTTGATTTACTGTGTGCCGCGGCTGCTGGAAATGATAGTGGGTTTGACGGGAAAACGGTAAACGGCATAGTTTCTGCTTTCCTACATATATTAGATAATAACAATGAAATAGGCGGTAGGCGCTTGTTTGGCAGACAGAAAAAAGCGATCGTTTCGGCGCTCCATCTGCCGGAGGACGTCGTTCTCGGAGAGATGCTTCTGTATTTTACCGGCAGTCGGGCGGCTGTGGTGGAAAATTACAGGAGCATTCTCTTTTTTTCCGACGAAATGCTGCGGCTGACGGGAAAGAACACCCGGCTTACTATCAAGGGGAAGGGGCTTTCGATTGAGTATTATGACCGCGATAATCTGCGGGTCACGGGGCAGATTGTGTCTGTCGAATTTGGGGTGCTGTGAGGAATGAGTATGGCGAAGGTAAGACACCTTCTACATGGGATAGTGCGGCTTAACATGCGCGGCACCTCCCCGGAGAGATTCCTGAATCTCTGTACACTGGCAGGTTTAAATGTCTGGCAGGTAAAAAAAGAGCAGGAAAATCTGCTGTTTTATATGGAAATCCGCGATTTTAAGCGGTGTGCGCCACTGGCAAGAAAAGCGGGAGTCCGTCTGCATATCGTTGAAAAGTGTGGGCTGCCGGTGTTTCTCTGGCGGAACCGGAAACGGAAAGGGTGGGCGGTCAGCTTCGTCCTTTTTTTTCTGTTATTATTGTTTCTGGCACAATTTGTCTGGGAGATCGACTGGAGCGGAAACCGGCGTTATACCGAAAGTGAGCTGAATCATTACCTCCAGACACTGCAGATTGAAGAGGGAATTCCCAAGAAGCGGATTTCCTGTGCGAGGCTGGAGGAAGAACTGCGGGAGTCATTTGAAGATATCACCTGGGTGTCGGTGCGCCTGCATGGGACGCGCCTTTTCATCCGCCTGCGGGAGAGCGAGGTTCCGGTCCGTCAGGAAGTGGAGTCCGGCGAGACGTGCGATCTGGCGGCGGTATCAGACGCGCGGATCACGTCGGTAGTCGTCCGGAGCGGAATCCCACTTGTGCAGGCGGGAGATACGGTGGAAAAGGGGCAGCTTCTGGTGTCGGGAACGGTGCCGATCACAGATGATGGAGGCGAAGAAATTTCCTCTTACCGGGTGCGGGCGGATGCGGATATATATGGGATCCGGGAGCGGGTCGGGAGAAAGGAGCTTCCGCTCTGGAGGGAAATGCGGACGGAAACGGGAAAGAAACGATACGGAATTGCTTTGGAAGCAGGAACACACACATTTTACTGGAAAATTCCAGAATTTTATGATATGATAGAACATACATTCGATATGGCGGAGCAGTGGGGCTTTTTCAGACGAAGCAGGCGGATGAAACCTGCCTGGACGATCCGGACGGAGTACCGGAAATTGCGGCTCCCGCTTGATTTTTATCTGCCGCTTTCTGTCGGGTGGAGTGAGTACCGGGAGACGTCTGTCTGTGAAAAAAGGTATACAGAACCAGAGCTTGCGGCGCTGTCAGCGGCATTTCAAAAGGAGACGGAAGAAAAATTGATCGAAAAAGGTGTACATATTATGGCAAGTGATGGTAGAATACTAATAAATGGCGGAGTCTGCCATTTTGAGGTACGGCTTCAGACGGAGGAGCCGATTCAAGTTGTGACACAAGGAGAACAGCAAAGGAATGAGCATAATAGAGACAATGATTGATATTCCGATGGAACATGAGCGGAATGTATGCGGACAGTTTGACGCGTATCTGAAAAAGATTGAGCGGACGCTGCACGTGACGATGATCACACGCGACGGCGCGCTGAAAATCATCGGTCCGGAGCAGACGATCCGGCAGGCGAAGAGTGTGTTCAACAATCTGTTAGAGCTTTCCAAGCGCGGCAATACCATTACCGAGCAGAATGTTGATTACGCCCTGTCGCTGTCCTTCACGGAGAAGGACGAACAGATTCTCGAGATCGATAAGGATATCATCTGCCGGACGATCACGGGCAAGCCGGTCAAACCGAAAACGATGGGACAGAAACAGTACGTGGATCTGATCCGCAAGAAGATGATTGTATTTGGCATCGGTCCGGCGGGTACCGGAAAAACGTATCTGGCGATGTCGATGGCGATACAGGCATTTAAGAGTGGCGAGGTAAGCCGGATCATCCTGACGCGTCCGGCGATCGAGGCGGGGGAAAAACTGGGTTTTCTGCCGGGCGATCTGCAGAGCAAGATCGATCCGTACCTGCGTCCGCTTTACGATGCGCTGTATCAGATTATGGGGGCAGAAAGTTACCTGCACAATTCTGAGAAGGGCTTGATTGAGGTGGCGCCGCTTGCGTACATGCGTGGTCGTACCCTGGATAATGCGTTCATCATTCTCGATGAGGCGCAGAATACGACCCCGGCACAGATGAAGATGTTCCTGACACGTATCGGCTTTGGTTCCAAGGTGATCGTGACGGGCGACCAGTCGCAAAAGGATCTGCCTGCCGGAGCTGCGTCCGGACTGGATACGGCGATTCATGTACTCAAGAAAATTGACGATATTGGTTTCTGCTATCTGACCAGCAGCGATGTAGTCCGCCATCCGCTGGTACAGAAGATCGTAGAGGCATACGATGCGTATGAGAAAAAAGATGCGGATGCGTCCCGCGGTTTCCGGAGAAATAGTTCCGGGACGCGTGACCGGAAAGATGGAGGAAGAAAGAACAGATGACAATCCAGATCGAATATGAAGCAGAGCGGGAGTGGGAGATAGATTACCGTCCGATCATCGAGGAGATCGTGGTTGCGGCACTCGATTATGAAAAATGCCCGTATGAGGCAGAGGTCAATGTAGTCCTGACAAATGATGAGGAGATTCATCGTATTAATAAGGAATTCCGAGGAATCGATCGGGCAACCGACGTCCTCTCTTTTCCGATGGGTGATTACGATGTGCCGTCCGATTTTGAACGGTTGGAAGAGCAGTCAGAGGACTATTTTAACCCGGAAACGGGCGAACTTCTTCTGGGCGATATCGTGATCTCGATCGATAAGGTAGACGAGCAGGCGGAGAAATACGGTCATTCTAAGGAGCGCGAACTGGCGTTCCTGGTGGCACACAGTATGCTGCACCTGTGCGGTTACGATCATATGGAAGATGACGAACGCCTTGTGATGGAGAAAAAACAGGAGGAAATCCTGGCTGGCAAAGGGTATACGCGCTAAAAGCAGGGAAAAGAACCGGAGGGAAAGGGGAGAGCTCATTCGGGAAATAAGGCATATGGGGATGTGATGGGGGAAGTACAGAATGAAAAAAAACAGTTGGAAAATAAGGGCACTGGCACTGACTCTGCTGGCAGTCTGCTGGCTGTCAGGCTGTTCGGCTCACAAAAAAATATCGGTAACGGCAGCAGAGACACAGGAGGAGACACGTGAGCTGTCCTTAAATACAGAGACGGAGGCCGAAACGCAGCCGGAAGCAGAGCCGGAGGAACGCTGCGAAAAAGACGGGAAGATACAGAGTTATCTGACCGGGGAATGGACGGATGTCGCAAAGGCGAACCGCCGTCCGCTCGCAATCATGATGAGCAATGACAAGGCGGCGCTTCCGCAGTATGGCATCAACCATGCCGGAGTGGTCTATGAGGCACCGGTAGAAGGCAGCATGAACCGCTATATGGCACTGATAGAGGACTATGACGATCTGGACCGGATCGGTTCCGTCCGGAGCTGCCGCCCATACTATACTTTTTTTGCAAGGGAATTTGAGGCGGTCTATGCACATTATGGGCAGAATACGTTTGCACTTCCGTATCTGGAGCAGATGGAACATTTAGATGGAATCAAAGGCAATGGGGCATCTGCGTATTTCCGGACCAAGGATCGGAAGACCCCGCACAATGCCTACGCGTCGGGACCAAAGCTGCGCCAGGCGATCGAGGCGAGCGGTTATGCGGATGTGTACCCGGAGAGCTATGAGGGGCATTATACTTTTGCGCCGGAGAGTGCGCCGGTGTGCTTTGAGGATGGTATCGCAGCGGCCAAAGTAGTGCCAGGTTATCAGTTAAGCAATCCCTGGTTTGAGTATCACCCGGAGGACGGGCTGTACTACCGGTATCAGTATGGCGGTCCGCATATGGGAGATGAAGGACAGATAGCGGTTAAAAATATTATTTTCCAATACTGTTTGTGGAAATATTATAAACCGACGGAATATCTGGATATTGATGTCCATACACCGGCGACGGGGTATTATTTTACAAATGGACACGGCATTCTGATTCGTTGGGAAAAAGACGGCGCTTACGGCGTCACAAAGTATTACGATATGGACGGTCAGGAAATCAAGCTGAATCCGGGCAAGACCTGGGTCTGCATCCTTCCGAATGACCGTATGGATAAGGCGGAATTCTATGGAGAACAGACGGAGTAGAAGAAAACCCGGAATGCGGGAAGAGACAGAAAGAGAGATAATCAGCCGGCAGCGCACGGCAGGACGTAGAGAAGAAGCGGCCGGAGGCAGCCGGGAAAGTGCGGGCAGAAGCCGTAACCGGTCAGGAAGCAGCCGGAAGCCGGAAGCGGTTCCGGTGAGAAAAGAAAATTTTGTCATTCAGGGTACGATCCTGGCAGCTGCCGGTATCATTGTGCGTCTGATCGGTATTCTGTACCGCGTCCCGATGACGAATATCATCGGCGATGAGGGCATGGGATATTATTCGACGGCATTCAACGTATATAATATCATGCTGATCCTTTCATCGTACAGTCTGCCTCTGGCGGTGTCGAAGATGGTAGCGGCCCGCCTTGCGAAAGGGCAGTACCGCAATATGAACCGTGTTCTGCGGGCGGCGCTTGTCTATGCGACGGTCGTAGGTGGTCTGGCATGCTTTATTACCTGGAATTTTGCAGGCTTTTTTGCAACGACCTTGTTTAATACGCCGTTCTGCGTGTATGCACTCCGCACACTTGCGCCAACGATCTGGATCATGGCGTATCTGGGCGTGCTGCGCGGTTATTTCCAGGGACATGGAACGATGATTCCGACGGCGATCTCCCAGATCCTGGAGCAGGTGATCAACGCGATTATCAGTGTGGTGGCCGCCAGCGTCCTTTTCAAGGTGGGACTGGATACAGCGAAAGTATATGGAAAAGATGGAAGACTTTTATGTGATGCTGTTTTTGGTTCGGATGGAATAAAAGAAGGTTACGGACAAAAGAAATATTTGGATAAACAACATCCAGAATGGAATATTGTGGAAGAAGGAATCTGGAAAGAAGGCGTATTCCAGAGTGCCAAGGATCGGAGCGGTAGTGTGGATTCCTACCGTCAGATTTCGAGAATCTTCTTCTTTACCGTTATTCCGGTTATCGTAAGCTCGGGTGTTTACAATATTAACTCGGTTATTGACAACGGTATCATGGCGCACGGCATGGAGTCGCTGGGACGCGGCAAAGAGTTTTTAGCCCTCTGGGGTATCTACAACAACAAATATATGCTGCTGGTACATGTCCCGCTTGCGATGGCGAACTCACTGTCCTCGTCGCTGATTCCTTCGCTGTCCGGTGCAATAGCGCGTAAGGACCGAAAGGCGGCGATTGAGAAGACAGCCCTTGCGATCCGGTTTGCTATGCTGATTGCGATTCCGTCGGCGGTGGGGCTGACGGTACTTTCAGCGCCGGTCAATAACCTGTTATTCCGGGGCGGCAACAATGCGGAAGCGATCCGTATGATGATGATTGGCGCTTCAGCCGTTATCTTCCTGTCGCTTTCGACGGTTACCAATGCAATCTTACAGGGACTTAACCGGATGAATGTTCCGGTGCGGAACGCCCTGATTTCGTTGGCATTACACGTGATTGCGCTGTATATTATGCTGATGATCTTCAATATGGGTATCTACAGTATGGTATTTGCAAGTATTTTATTTGCGCTCTTTATGTGCATTTTAAATGCGATCGCGATCCGCAACACACTCGGTTACCGCCAGGAGATGGTCAAGACTTTCCTGCTGCCGGCGATCAGTGCAGCATTTATGGGCGCGGCGGCATATGGCGTGTACCGTGGGGTTACGCTGGTGATCCACAGCAATGTGCTGGGAACGCTGTTGGCGGTGCTTGTAGCGGTCGCGGTATATGGCGTGCTTCTTATCAAGCTGCACTGTATCGAGGAAGATGAGATGTATTCGATGCCGATGGGACGGAAACTCACACGCATCTGCCGGAAGCTGCATCTGATGTAGGGTTAGAAATTTAGCTATGATTAAAATTTAGAAAAAAGTGAATAATAAGGATACACAACAGGAGGTATCCTTATTATGAGAAAATATCAGGGAATACTGTTTGCGGCGCTTTTTTGTTTTGCAATGCTTCTGCTTCTGGCGGCAGGGCTCTGGTGGTACCGTCCACGACGGGCCGAACCGGTACCGGGGCGCGTGTATGAGTCAGAGCGGATGCCGGAGAACAATGCGGTTCTGAACCCGGAACCGGAAGTGGCGGAGAAACAATCCGGCTATTGTCTGACGGCGGAGGATGGGATGCTGCTTATCTTTGACGGAACAAGCGGAGAAGTCTGTTTCCAGACCCATATGCCGCTCTCAGAATTTTCCGTGGAAGAACAGGAAAAACTGCTGGAAGGAGTCTGGTTCGACACAATGACGGATGTGTTTCACTATCTGGAGTCTTTCAGCAGTTAGATGTGATTATAATACAGTCAAAAAACAAAGAATAAAGTCCGCGTATGGACGGTACGAAGCAAACGGTCAGGAAGGGAAATAGGGATGAGTCAGAATAAAGTAATCATAGTGGGAGCGGGAGCAGCCGGAATGACGGCTGCCATTTTTGCTGCCAGGGAGGGCGCGCAGGTGGTTCTGCTGGAACATAAAGACCGGGTCGGCAAGAAGATCCTGTCTACCGGCAATGGACGCTGTAACCTTTCAAACCGTTTGCAGGAGCCGTTCTGCTACCGCAGTGGTCAGCCGGATTTTCCATGGAAGGCGCTTGGGGCGTTTACGCTTCCGATGACACTGGAATATTTTGAGGATCTCGGCGTTTTGACACGGGAACGGGACGGATATCTGTATCCATATTCCGGGCAGGCAAGCGCTGTTTTAGATGCACTCCGTCTGGGACTTGCGCGGGAGTCGGTTCAGGTGGTGACGGAATGTGAAGTTTTCTCGATCACGCCGCGCGAAGATGCGAAACACCGGTTTGAAGTGAAGACGTCCCAGGGGAACTTTTCGGGCGAGACGCTGATTCTGGCGTGCGGCAGCAAGGCGGCACCGGGGACAGGTTCGGATGGAAGCGGATACAAACTGGCGAAACGGCTGGGACACCATATCATCAAGCCGCTTCCGGCACTGGTTCAGCTTCGTTGCCCGGAAAAGTTCTTTAAACAGCTCGCTGGAGTACGCGCGGATGCCTCTGTGATACTCTACAGCGATGGCAGAAAGCTGGCGGAGGACAAGGGCGAGGTGCAGCTTACGGATTATGGTATTTCGGGGATTCCGGTTTTCCAGGTCAGCCGCTTTGCGGCGCGCGCGCTCGATGAGGGACGGGATGTACGGGCGGTACTCAATTTTTATCCGGAATGCCCGGAAACGGAGACACACCGGATATTAAAAGAGCGGAGTGAGCGCCTGAAAGAACGGCAGGTGGAGGACTTTTTTTCCGGCTGGATACATAAAAAACTGGCAGCTCTGTTTTTAAAACAGGCAGGAATCCGGCCAGATCGGACGGTTGGCAGCCTGACAGAGACACAGATTCAGACGCTGGGGGATCTGCTCTGCAGGTTTGAGGTCAGCGTGAACGGTACAAATTCCTTTGAACAGGCACAGATCTGCTGCGGCGGCGTCGATGTGCGGGAGGTTGACGCACAGACGATGGAATCGAAGAAGGTAAAAGGGTTATATTTTGCCGGGGAGATTCTGGATGTCGATGGCATCTGCGGCGGTTATAATCTCCAGTGGGCGTGGAGCAGCGGCGCAGCAGCTGGAAAATGTGCTGGAAGGGAGTCAGATAAATGATACGAGTAAATCAGGTAAAACTGCCGGTCAGCCACAGTGAGGCGGATCTTCGCAAGAAAACTGCCAAAATGATGGGAGTATCGGCAGATCAGATACAGTCGGTGGAGCTGGTGCGCCAGTCTCTGGATGCGCGCAAAAAGCCAGATCTGTACTATTTATATGCATTAGATGTTGCAGTGGCAGGGAAAGAGGCGGCGATTGTCAAACGTGCGCGCAGTGTAAATGTGCAGATCCGAAAGGAAGAGGCGTACCGCCTGCCCGATCCGGGAATAGAGCCGCTTCGGGAACGACCGGTAATCGTGGGCTTTGGTCCGGCAGGTATGTTTTGTGGTCTGATGTTGGCGCGTGCCGGATATCGTCCGCTTATTCTGGAACGGGGGCTGGATGCGGACAGCCGTGCAAAGGCGGTTGCACGCTATTGGACAGATGGAACGCTGGATTCGGAGTGCAATGTGCAGTTCGGCGAGGGCGGTGCCGGTACGTTTTCAGATGGAAAGCTGAATACCCTGGTTAAGGATCCATCCGGCAGGAACAAGGAGGGTCTGGGCGGTGAGGTACGGTTTGGCTGCCGTCTGGAGGACTTTGAGACACAGAATGGTCATTTGTGTTCCATCCGCGTCAGTGCCCGTAAAGGCACGTCGGAGGCAGGACGGACGGTGGAGGAGATTCCGGCATCGGCACTGGTGCTGGCGATCGGGCATAGCGCCCGCGATACGTTTGCGATGCTGGCAGAGAAACCGCTCGACATGCAGGCAAAGGCATTTGCGGTGGGACTACGGATCCAGCACCCACAGACGCAGATTAACTTAAGCCAGTACGGACGGGAAGAAGCCGGGAATCTGGGGGCTGCCAGCTATAAGCTGACGGCACAGACCTCCGGAGGCAGGGGCGTGTATTCGTTCTGTATGTGTCCGGGCGGCTTTGTTGTGGATGCATCCTCAGAGCCGGGACGGCTGGCAATCAACGGCATGAGCAACCATGATCGTGCCGGTGCAAACGCAAACAGCGCTCTGATTGTGACCGTTACACCGGAGGATTTTCCACAGCCGGGCACACTTGGCGGCGTGATGTTCCAGCGTCAGCTGGAGGAAGCGGCATACCGCTGCGGCGGCGGAAAAATCCCGGTACAGCTTTATGGAGATTTCCGGGAAAACCGGATTTCAACGGGATTTGGAGCAGTGACACCACAGTTTGAAGGACAGTTTGCATTTGGAAATCTGCGGGAGGTGCTGCCGGAAGTGCTTTCGGCAGCGATGTTAGAGGGAATGGAACATTTTGGACATGTGATTCATGGCTTTGACCGCGAGGATGCGGTTTTTGCCGGAGTAGAGAGCCGGACCTCCTCGCCGCTGCGGATTCCGCGTGACCACGCGACGATGGAGAGCAGCACGATCGCGGGCATCTACCCATGCGGCGAAGGCGCTGGATATGCGGGCGGCATTACCTCGGCAGCGATGGATGGGATGAAGACGGCAGAGGCAATTATCGCGAAGTATGCTATCCCCAAAATTAAAACAAGCATTATAAGAGGAGAAATGATAGATGAAACAGGAAAAAATTGACCGTATTAATACGTTATATCATAAGAGCCAGGCAGTTGGATTGACCGAAGAAGAGAAAAAAGAGCAGGCAGCGCTTCGGAAGGAGTACATTGAGTCAATCCGTGGAAATATGCGAGGACAGTTAAATTCGATACTGATTAAAGAGAAAGACGGTTCTATTACGGATCTGGGTAAGAAATACGGCGGCGTTACGGATACGAAGAATTAATTGAAGGGTAGAAGAGATGGTTATTCATTCATCTGGATCGCAGATATCAAAACAGGAGATTCGCGCATATGTCCTTCAAAAACGCCGGACTCTGCTGCCAGAAGAAAAACAACGATGGGATGAGGCGTTGTTAGAACGTCTCCACCCCCTCTTTCCATCAGCCGGGACGGCAGTGTATGCCTATACGAGTGTGCGCGGTGAGGCAAGTACGGAATATTTGATTGACGAGCTGTTAAAGCGCGGCTGCCGGGTAGCACTGCCGCGGGTGTTTGGGCGTGAGATGCGTTTTTTCTATGTCACAGATCGGTGCCAGCTTGTGACGGGGGCATATGGCATCCCGGAACCGGCGGACGGATGTCAGGAGGCAGATGCGCCGAAAGCGCTGGTGATTACGCCTGGCGTAGGGTTTTCCAAGGACGGAAACCGCATCGGTTATGGGGCGGGGTATTATGACCGCTTTTTTGCGGCAGAACCGGACCATATGGCGGTGGGACTCTGCTATGGATTCCAGTTGTTTCCGGCATTTGAAACCGAAAAGCACGATAAAAAAATGGCATATATTGTGACACCGGAGCAGACAATTAAAGTTTTGTAATGTCTGGCGCACTCGCGCGAAGCAGAAACATGTCGCAAGCGACCACGCTCGGCGCGAGGATATGCCAAGGCACATTCTTTTTCAAAGCCGAAAAGGCATACAGGAGCAGAGCAGCCGTGTGGTAAACTCTGTTTTTGCTTCCAGATACATGAACCGGAATATTTTGTAAGAAACTGGAAAGGATTCTGGCAGGAATGGGACTTGCGAAAATGAGCGCCATATAGTAATATTATCTAATGTATGAAATATTAGGATTATTAGGATAATGAAAGAATAGTAAGGAGCAATACAATTTATGGATTTACATACAAACGATTCGTCCGAATCCGCAGCAGGCGTGTTTGTGTCTGACAAATGTCAGATTCCGGTGGGCGGTATACCGCAGCAGGAACCGGATCGCCAGCAGTATTATATGGCACTCTGCCGCCAGAAGGTACAGGAGATTTCGGACAAACTGGGGCGTCCGCTGACCTGCTTTATCTCGACGTTTGGATGTCAGATGAATGCACACGATTCAGAAAAGCTTCTCGGTATTCTGCTGGAAGCAGGATTTGTGGAAGGAACCAGTGAGGAATCGGATTTCGTCCTCTACAATACATGTACAGTCCGTGAAAATGCGAACCTGCGCGTGTATGGACGTTTAGGGTATCTTCACAGCCTCAAGAAAAAGAATCCGCACATGATGATCGCACTCTGCGGCTGCATGATGCAGGAGCCGGAGGTTGTAGAGAAATTAAAGAAGAGCTACCGCTTTGTGGACTTGATTTTCGGCACGCACAATGTATATAAACTGGCAGAGCTGCTGGAACAGCGCTTTGAGACGGGGAAGATGGTCATCGATATCTGGAAAGGAACTGATAAGATCGTCGAGGATCTGCCGTCGGAGCGCAAATATACATTTAAGTCTGGCGTTAATATCATGTTTGGCTGCAACAATTTCTGCAGCTATTGCATCGTCCCGTATGTGCGCGGACGCGAGCGCAGCCGTGCGCCGGAGGACATCATCCGTGAGATTGAAGAGCTGGTTAAGAACGGCGTCGTGGAAATCATGCTGTTAGGGCAGAATGTCAATTCCTACGGAAAGAACTTGGAATCTCCAATTACCTTTGCAGAACTTCTGCGCCGGGTAGAGCGGATTGAGGGGCTTAAACGGATCCGTTTCATGACCTCCCATCCGAAGGATCTGTCGGATGAGCTGATCGAAGTGATGGCATCTTCCAAGAAGATCTGCCGCCATCTGCATCTGCCGCTTCAGTCGGGCAGCAGCGAGATCCTAAAGAAAATGAACCGCCATTACACGAAGGAGCAGTATCTGGAACTGGCAGAGCGCATCCGCAAGGCGGTACCGGATATTTCCCTGACGACGGATATCATCGTTGGATTTCCGGGAGAGACGGAGGAAGATTTCGAGGAGACACTGGAGGTTGTGCGGAAAGTCCGCTACGACAGCGCATTTACCTTTATTTATTCGAAGCGCACCGGAACTCCGGCGGCAGCGATGGAAAATCAGGTTCCAGAAGAAGTTGTCAAAGAACGTTTCGACCGTCTGCTCGCAGAGGTACAGGCGATTTCCGCACAGGTCTGTGGACGAGATGTCCATACGGTTCAGGAGGTTCTGGTGGAGGAACCGGACAGTCACGTGGAGGGACTGGTAACCGGCCGTATGTCCAATAACACAATCGTTCATTTTCCAGGTGGAAAAGAGCTGATTGGTAAAATTGTTAAAGTATATCTGGAGGAATCCAAGGGATTTTACTATATGGGATCACTGGTAGATTAAGGAGGATAAATTCATGAAAAAGCATTATAAAGGATTGACGGTTCTGCTGTCAGCCTGCATGCTGGCAGGAAGTGCTTCTGTCGCATATGCAGGACCGGCAGATGACATTGCAAACGGTACAGTCGGTATGCCAAACGCCGGTTCGTCAACATCGGCAGAGCAGTTCAACCAGGGAACCGGGCAGCAGGATGAGAACACGGCACTTCATGTCGGCGTCAATTATCTGTATAATGCGGAAGGCGATATTTCTGCATTTGCGATGGATTTGAAAAACTTTGAGGGGATCGGCGGCGTGTCCTACCGTGCATATACCAACACAGGCGGTTATCTGTGGTGGTACCATGACGGCATCCAGACCGGTGTGGTTGGTTCTGGAAGCTGGGTAGAGGCGATCCAGATTCAGCTTTCCGGTCAGGCTGAGAAGATGTACGATGTTTACTATAGCGTTACATCCAGCGGTCAGGGCAAGATGGGATATGCGAAGAATGGCGAAGTGGCTGGTACCGTGGATATCGGCGAGAAGATCCTTTCGATTGAAGTCGTATTAGTTCCGAAGGGAAGCGCAGGTCCGCAGAGTGCAGCACCGCGCTACAAATCAGCTGCTTCCAGCAGACTGAGCGTAGCAGAAAATGCAACGGTTATGTTCAATGAGGACGGAAGCGTATATAACGGCTGGCTTTCCGATGACTTTGTACGTTATTATTTTGAAAATGGCTACGCAAAGACCGGCTGGCAGTATATCGATGGTTACAAGTTCTACTTTGACTCCTGCGGTCGTCTGGTTCAGGACGTAGACAGCCTGATTGGCAAGCAGTCCGATTATCTCCTGAAGGTAAATAAGACACTGAACTGCCTGACGGTTTATGCAAAAGACGGCAATAACGGATATATTATTCCGGTGAAAGCGATGCTGACTTCCGTCGGTGATGATACACCGATTGGAACTTTCAAGACACCGGAGAAATATCGCTGGAGACTGATGGTAAATGATACTTACACCCAGTATGCAACCCGTATCACACAGGGATTCCTGTTCCATTCGATTACATACGCAACCCCGAATGAGAATAACCTTCTGACCGTCGGCTATAATGGTCTGGGTGTTTCCCGTTCTTTAGGCTGTGTACGCCTGAACTGTAGAAACTCCAAGTGGGTATATGATAACTGCCATCTGGGAACGACTGTACAGGTATACGAGGATGCCAATGTAGCATCTCCATTTGATAAGCCGGAGCTGGTACCGATCTCCGATCAGCAGACCTGGGATCCGACGGATCCGAAATTCAACTAAAATAAAACGACAGCGGTCTGTCCGGTCTGGCATTCAGATGAGTGAAGTGCCGGAAAACGGGCGGATCGCGATGAAGAGAGGTAAATTGTGGCACTTTCACCAATGATGACTCATTATCTGGAGACGAAAAAACAGTATCCGGACTGTATTCTGTTTTATCGTCTTGGCGATTTCTATGAGATGTTTTTTGAGGATGCCCAGACTGTTTCGAAAGAACTGGAACTTACCCTGACTGGAAAAGACTGCGGACTGGAGGAACGCGCGCCTATGTGCGGCGTTCCTTATCATGCCGTAGAGGGTTATTTGAGCCGTCTCGTCCAGAAAGGCTATAAGGTCGCCATCGCAGAGCAGATGGAGGATCCGAAACAGGCAAAGGGACTTGTGAAGCGGGAGGTAATCCGGGTGGTGACGCCGGGAACCCTGACAAATTCACAGGTTCTGGAGGAATCAAAAAACAATTATCTGATGGGAATTGTATACATAGACGGTGTATTCGGCGTTTCGACGGTTGATGTCAGCACGGGCGACTATCTTGTGACGGAGGTTCGCAACGAGCGCAGTCTGTTAGATGAAATTTATAAATTTTCGCCGTCGGAGCTTATCTGCAACGAGGCTTTTTACATGTCAGGAATCGATTTAGAGGACTTGAAAGTACGGTTAAATGCCGTGATCTCAGCACTTGAAAATCGGTTCTTTTCTGATGATTCCTGCCGGAGAATCCTGCGGGAACATTTTCATGTAGAGCACCTGGAAGCGTTGGGACTGGCGGACTATGAGACGGGTGCGATCGCGGCGGGTGCTGTCCTGCAGTATCTGTATGAGACGCAGAAAAATACGCTGGAACACCTGACGCGCCTGACTGTCTATACGACCGGACAGTTTATGATGCTGGATACGTCCACGCGCCGGAACCTGGAGCTTACTGAGACGCTCCGGGAAAAGCAGAAGCGAGGCACACTTCTCTGGGTGCTTGATAAGACGAAAACGGCGATGGGCGCCCGTATGCTGCGGACACTAGTGGAGCAGCCGCTCATCAGCCGGGAGGAGATCCTGCGCCGCCAGAATGCGATCGAAGAGCTGAACATGAACTATATCAGCCGCGAGGAGCTGTGCGAATATCTGAATCCGATCTACGATCTCGAACGTCTGATCGGACGCATCAGTTACCGGACGGCAAATCCGCGCGATCTCATCGCGTTTGGCAATTCACTGGCGATGCTTCCGTATATCAAACAGATTTTGAAGGAGTTTTCAGGCGAGCTGCTTAAAAACCTGGAAGCCGCTCTGGATCCGTTGGCAGATTTGAAGGAACTGATTGACAAGGCGATCGTGGAAGAGCCGCCGATCACGGTGCGCGAGGGCGGCATCATCAAGGAAGGCTACCATGAGGAGGCAGACCGTCTGCGTCATGCAAAGACAGAAGGAAAAGACTGGCTGGCACAGTTAGAGCAGAGCGAGCGCGAAAAGACAGGCATCAAAAACCTGAAAGTCAAGTTCAATAAGGTATTTGGCTACTATTTTGAGGTGACGAATTCCTTTAAGGATCTGGTGCCGGATTATTTCATCCGTAAACAAACCCTGACAAACGCAGAGCGCTATACGACCGACCGGCTGAAAGAGCTGGAAGATATCATTCTCGGCGCCGAGGACAAGCTGGTTTCTCTGGAATATGATCTGTTCTGCCAGGTGCGCGACCAGATCGCGGGCGAGGTAAACCGGATTCAGAGTACCGCCCGTGCGATCGCGATGACGGATGTGCTGGCGTCTCTGTCGGTGGTGGCGACGCGTTACAATTACGTGAAACCTCATATCAACGAAAAGGGCATCATCCGCATCAAAAACGGACGTCATCCGGTCGTAGAGCGCATGATGGGCGGCGAGATGTTTGTCGCCAATGACACATATTTAGACAACGGAAAGAACCGGATTTCGATCATTACCGGTCCGAACATGGCGGGTAAGTCTGCATTGCTGAGACAGACGGCGTTGATAACGCTACTGGCGCAGATTGGCAGCTTCGTACCTGCCGAGAGTGCACATATCGGTTTGGTAGATAAGATATTTA
>OHKN01000503.1_pt1 | contig 20808 bp, 10 predicted proteins | sample 1568841 | NCBI WGS metagenome assembly OHKN01 (sample SAMEA3879579, study PRJEB24766) | human gut metagenome | biome: human-associated habitat; feature: feces | place: USA | collected 1985/1987
TTATACATAAATACCTAATCTTTATTTATTCAACAATATATCTTTCGATTCAACATTATATCCATCTACCCGCAAAAGCATCTTATCAACACCTTCTTTACAATCTACCTGAAAACGGATTTCTTTAAATTCGCCGGGCATCAAATAAAAATATCCGTCATCAAAATAAGCAGGACGAATGGGCGCATCTGTTTTTGCATTCCTCAAAGTCAATGCTATTGCGGCTGCCAGATATTGTCCTGGATTTTTCACAATAAGTTTACCCTCATAATGATTTGCTTTTTTCGCAAAATTCTTCACAGATACATTCACCGAAGCAACCGGTAAATCAGTCAGAACCTTTCCATCCCATTCCTTTTGATTGAGCCAATAGACATTATCATCCAACAACTTTCCATCATTTGTTGTCAATACCAGCTTTACCCAACTGAAATCAGGAAGACCTTTTATATCCTCTAATTGTGCTACAGGAGTCAGTGCATTAGCTGTCACATGACTTACCTTCTGTTGTGAGGAACGTATCTTTTTTCCTACTTTATCGTAAACCACGACTTCCACTTTCAAATTCCGATATTCTTTCAGCGTAGTATTAATAATATCAACTTTATGTTGACTATTAAGACTCATCTGAATATGAAGAGGACGGCACGCCTTTTGAGTGCCATAATAGGCACCGGCAGTTTCGCCATTTGAACTGTAATTCTGCCAAACCATACTGGGCCATGCAGGATGGCTCATCCACAATAGCACCCCGGAAGCATCATTCCACATCTTACTATTCCATGCTTCAAAAATAGCCCGATGGCTTTCGTAATTAATCAATTGTGCTTTCTTGCAGAAATCATCCAAGTTATCAGAAGGTCCCAATTTACGATCCATCCCTTCCTTATAAAGATCACTAAAAGTCTTACTACCATATCTATGATTATGCCAGTCATGATAATACCAAACATCACTAATGGGCCATGTATCCTCTTCCGCCATAAACTCACGAACTGTTTCAGCCGTAGGTAGCGAAGGAGTACCCACTTCGGATCGGAATCCTCCTGCTAAAGAACGGTAGTACCAGCCTGCATCAAACTGATAACGCCAAGGCCCGCTTCCTGAACTATTCAATGAACGGGAATTTCCTGTATAATGCCTGCTGCCATCCTCTTTAGCTAAAGTGGCGGCCAACATGTACTCAAGTTCATTAGTCGCAAATCCTTCATTACGTGCACACCATAAAGCAATAGAGGGATGATTGCGGAAACGACGTACTGTTTCGGTCACATTTCTAACGAACAGGCAGTTATCCAGCGGATTGAGGTTAAACCCATCTGTCGAAAGCCAAAAATCATTCATAACCAACATTCCGTACTCATCACAAAGCTCATAAAATACTTCTTCCGTACTCTCACCTGTCCAGTTACGAATCATGTTATAATTCATATTCTTATGCAACTTCAAGGCAGGTTCCAGTCGCTCCCGGGAAACTCGCTTCATACCATCATCCATTCCCCAGTTACCTCCTTTACAAAAAATCCGTTGTCCGTTCACCTTTATAACCATATATTCTTTCATCAGTGAATCTTTTATCAACTCTATTCCTTGTGAAGATACTGGTTTTAATAAATAAGGGACAAACTCTCCATCGTAATTCGTATAGCGAACTTTATTATCTGTTTTCTTACGTTTCACAGTATCAAAAGCGGGTTTTCCATCTTGCAAAGCAGCAGTCGGATTATAGTTCAAACGCACTATAGGAGAGTTATCCTCGTACGCAGACAATTCATACTCCAACTCACGGATACCGATACGCATCTTCTTTACGTCAAGCGTGTCCTTACCTGATGAAATCAGACTTAAAGATGCATCATATAAATACTGTTCTCCATACCCATTCGGCCACCAGAGACGTGGATTCTTCATTTGCAGTTCTTTACACTCATTAGAAGTCAGCTTAATCATCCTCTTTTCATTTGCATTCAAAGAGACCGGATAAACAGCTGACAATCCGCCAATATTAAAATGCAAATTAGCAGTACGAGTCGTTTTAGAAGAATTATAAATCTCCGCCTGAACGATAAAATTGACAGAAGTAGTGTCAGGCAAAGGCAAATCCGTAATCACATGTGTATCAACAATTTCCAATTCATTTCCAAATTTGACTCTGACATCCTGCCAAATACCCATGTTTCGGTCGCGTATGCCGGGAATCCAATCCCAGCCTTCTGAAGAGATAAAAGTAGGACCATCCAGGCACAATGCTCCACCATTGGGACCAATTCCTTCTTTCCTATTTGCCTCGTGAGGAATACCGGGATTGTTAGGCGGAAGAATACGAATGGCCAACAGATTCTTTTTATCATAATCCACCCAAGGAGTTATATCAAAAATACCTCTCTCAAAAGCACCGGTCATCGTTCCTAATAATTGCCTATTGAACCAGATCTCCGCTTTATAATTGATTCCATTCAGAATCAACTTCACTTTCTCTCCCTTTTTATTACGAGGAATATTAAAAGAATTGCGATACCACCAGTCCATCCGGCAAAGCGTATCGGGAATCAATAAATTATTAAGTCCCCAGTAAGGATCAGGGTACACACCCTGATCCACCAATGTAGTTAATACTGTACCTGGAACTGTTGCCGAATACCATTCGCTTGTATCTAAATCTTGCGCAACTACTGATTTTTCGGCGGCTCTAACTTTATACCCTTCTATCATTTCCCATCCTTTGGATAGTTGATACTCCCAATCGGAAAGCGGACTCAATTCTCCGGGTTCTATCACCTTCTTTTTAAGTTTAGCTGTCTGAAACGAATATTTTGAATGAGGTATCACTTCGGAACTTTGCCTACGTGATAAACCAAAATTCCATTTCAATTTTTGCGAATAGATGCATTCTATAGAAGAACACAGAAAAATAGCAATACAAGCAATATATGTATTCAGCCTTATTCTCATTGTTTTATAATCTACTATTTTATCTTCAGCTTCTTTACATCATCACATACGGCGACTGCTACCCGAGAATCCGCACAACCGTAATAGAGGTATAATTTCCTTTTGTGATATACAAGTCCCTCAATAAATACTGTTCCATCTTTGTACTGTCCGCTCTTCTCAAAAGAAGCCTCGGGAGCAAAGAAAGGCTTATCCAAACGATCCAATACTTTATAAGGATCGTCACCATCCAATAACAGCTGTCCGGCACAATAAGCATTGGCTGGATAGTCAGCATCTCCAGTTTTACCACTATTCTTACCATTATACATAAGAACAATACCATGTTTGGTACGAACAGCCGGAGGACCACATTCTGTCAGCAAACTATCAAAATGCCCTTTACGAGGTTGTATAATTTTCATTAGTTCATTCTTCTCATCCAACACCGGATACCAGTCAATCAAGTTATCAGAAGTAGCAGCATATACCGCATACTCTCCCCAATACATCAAATACTTACCGTCAACTTTATCAATGACCAATTGATTTCCTTTCAATTTTGTTAGAATAGAACCTGACTTGCAGAAAAGATTATTAAATCGACCGTTATATGCCTTATCAAAGGCAAGTCCATGTTTTGTCCAATTCTTCAGATCTCGGGAAGTAGCTACAGCAAGACGCGCTTTTTTTCGATTCCATGCCGTATAAAGCATCACATACAATCCGTCTTCGGTCATAGCCACACGGGGATCTTCGCAGCCCCCCGGCCAATCTTGATCTTTAAAATTATCTTCGGCAGGAAAAAGAACAGGGCTAGCCATCCTCTTCATCTCAATCCCATCCTTACTTTCAGCATAACCAACACGTGAGGTTCTTTTACCTATGCCTTGAGCCGAATTATCTTCTGCGCGGTAAAGTACAACAATTTTTCCGTCTTTTGTAGTAGCAGCCGGATTAAAAGTATCACTTTCTTCCCACTTCACTTGCTGTTTCCGCATCGGACAATAAAATTCTGTCGGTTGCGGTGATATGACAGGATTAACTCCTTCCGGACGATGGAACGGACCAATCACCCAATTATTATCCTGTTCTTCCTGAGTAGTATCTAAAGAAGGTGCATTAGTAAATCCACATGCTGATAATATACCGACTACGCCTATGATAAACTTAAGTTTCATCTCACTTCTTTTTAATGATTAAATGATTTCTCTATAATATCAATGATTGATTCTACAATCTACCGAAACAAAGAACGCAGAATCAATTCATATTCTTACTTTTCTACTTCAATTTATATTCCTGCTTATTTATATTCCAGCCTTTCAGTGCCAACACAGCTCCATCTTTCAACTTTCCTTTTGCAGTTTCAATGGTTACCGTTTTCTTTTCACCCGGCATCAGGGAGAAGAAATTGTCTGTATAGAACGACGGACGTATCGGACTCATCTTTGAATTCAGGAATTGCAACTGATTAAAGAAAGCAATCTGCCCGGAGGTATTTCTCAAAGTAATATCTACAAAGTAATTGTTATCATCTTCTCTTACTTTATAGGTAAGTTTCACTTTTGCCTGCTTCAGTTTACTCAAATCTTCAAAACCTGAAGCAGCCGGACCGGTCAAAGTCTTGCTTCCTTCATATTTGTCATTGGAACGCCAATAGAAATTGGAAGAAACATCTTTTCCTTTTTCATCTTTCAGAATCAGTTTAATAAAGTGAACTTGAGATATGTTTTCCGGGAAACGAATAGTCAACGCATCATTCACCACTCCATCCGAAGGCAGATCAACCACTGCTGATTCTTCAAATACTTTCTTACTGTTAATATCGTAAACCTGTGCTATCACTTTATAATTCTTAAATTCACGATAATAATCATTCACTACAGACACTGTATTCTTAAGATAGTCAAACTGTGCATGTAATGGTTCTAAAGAGTTGGCAGTATGATAAAGCGACGCTGTCGGTTCCAGAGACCAGTCCCACATACGGGAAGCCACTTGAGGCATAGAGCAGTTATGATACCAAAACAAAAGTCCGGAACAGAAACGATCACCATAATCCAGCTTATTGTAGTTCCATACTTCCCAAATGCTCTTCGAATTAATAGCTCCCAACAATTGCCCTTTCTGTGCAAACTCATCAATGGATGATGATTTTCCGTAGTTATTCACCAAGTCTGTATACATAGTACTCATCAGATGGAAACCATTTCCATCCAGATAATCCCATACTTCCTTATTGATAGGCCAAAGGTCTTTTTCATCCATCATTTCTCGGAGGATTTCCACAGTTGGAAGAGTAGGTGCACCGTATTCCGGATTAAATCCGTCTACACGGCTTCCTCTGGGAGAGGCCGTATTTTCATAATGCTGCATCGGATTTACCTGTTTGTAAGGACTGCCATCATGCACTCCTTCACATTCGGACTGCATCTGGAAGCCACGTGTACCATCCAGTTTATTCAGTAATTCAGGAGTACCGGTAACTTCTGTACTCTCATTAGAAGCAACATAATAAGCCAAAGAAGGATGATTACGAATACGTTTTACGGTAGATTCCACGTTACTCATATAGAGAGCCTTATCATGCGGATGACGAGTATCACCAGTCATCCAGAACTCTTGCCATACCAACAATCCCAATTCGTCACACAATTGGAAGAAATAATCAGACTCTGCAATTCCGCCTCCCCACATTCTTAAAAGGTTGACACCGGACTGGCGGGAGTACCGCAATTCTGCATAGGTACGTTCATCCGAAGTTCTCAACATTGCTTCCGGTATCCAGTTGGTACCACGAATAAACAATCGTTTACCGTTCACATAAAAGACACGTGATTTATCTGGCGTCTTTCTATCCGAGACAATTTCACGAATACCGAATCTTGTTTTCACAGAATCACATTCTTTGCCATCAACTGATACTGTCAGCTTCAGGTCATATAAGTTTTGTGGTCCTTTATTGACAGGCCACCACAGTTTTGGAGAGTTAATAATCAGTTGCGGGAACTCTTCGGGGGAGAAGGTTGCTGTTTTTTCTTCTCCACGCATCAGTCGGAAGGTCTTTTCAAAAGTGATATTTTCACCCACAATTTCACCCTTCACCTTGCAACTGATTACCCGATTACTGGTCGATGGATTGATAATCTCAACCGATACAGTCTCACGAGCCTGGTCATAATCAGGTTTTCGCAATTCAGATTTAACGAAAGGATGGCGTAATGCTACTCTGCCTGTAGCATAGAGGGAAATATTTTTCCATATACCTGTATTACGGTCACGGATACCGTCCATAAAGGTAAAGTCCCAACCTACCGTCATCAACATGGTAGTATTCAAACCAATGTTACCGTTTCCACCGTTATGAAATTCGCCGGCTGCTCCCCAGGATTTCGGCTTCGCACTTCCGGGAACATCTACCGGATAGACCTTTATAGCCAGTCCGTTTTTTCCTCCGATTTTCACAAAATCCGTAACATCAATATAGTCCTGAATAAACATACCGTTCATTGTGCTCAACAAGTTACCATTCACCCATACTTCTGCCCGGTAGTTGATACCATCCAACTGTAACCAGACAGTCTTTCCCTTGAATGACTGCGGTACTGTAAAATCTGTCCGAAACCAATAGGTGTAAAAGTCACGTCCGGTTTCAGAAATATCCGGTATCAATTTAGATTCAATCTTATTATTGATTCCATAATAAGGCTCCGGGTATTTTTGGTTATACACCAAAGAATTCAAAACTGTTCCGGGAACGATGGCCGGCATCCAATTTGCAGTTGCATAATTGGATAACGAAATCTTTTCTCCGGGATCTGTTGCATCTCCAGCTTTTATCATTTTCCACTGGTAGTCGCCCTGATGACCAATTTCAGAATCAAGCCAGATGCGTTGCGCATTTCCGACATTGTTCTTCCCATTCTGTGCTGTCACTACTGCAGCAAAAAGTAATAATAAAATCGGGAAAAAGGTTTTAGCAATGTTGTGCATATTCGTACGTTACAATTTATTGGTTTATATAATCTTAAAAGTCTAAAACGGATGAGGACAAAAATAGTGTTTTCTACCTGTCCGGCATGCTAAAAACAAGTCAATAAATGAAATTTGAGTCCCAAACTGCCATATATTGCCTATTTGAAGGTTATCTAGCAACAGACAAAAAGACATTAGTTAATCATTGGTTTATCCATTACAAATAGTTGGCATGTTAGCTATTAATAGCTGAATTCTCGGATATTAATACCTTACACGACAGGTATTAATACCCGAGACCTCAATAATTAACAGTCTGGAGACTCACTAATTCCGGTGCACCGTTCCGTCATTTCGTAAAGACAAATTCTGTCCGTAATCCCCGGTGATCGAATACATTTTCAAACGGCCCCCAATTAGGAAGAACGATATCCGACGTTTCTGTCTTCTCTCCTATCACCTGACAACTTTTCACTTCCGTGTTGGGAGACAAGGTATAAAGAGTCAAATCTAATCGGTCTCTGGTGTCCTTCTCGCTCGGGCGCGGCGTCCATGTGAATCCCGGATGCGTCACAGGATCCGGATGTATCGTTCGGTAAGCATCACCTTTTATACCGCCTTCCCACAGGGAACGGGTGGTAGGCCACTGGACAACGTAAGGAGCAAGGCCTGCTGACAAGGCACCTTCCGTCCAATCAAGCCATGACGGTTCGTTGAAGTCCCCCGAAAGACAAACAAAAGGAGTAGTAGATGAATGGAAGTCTTCCAGCAGTTTGTCCACCATGCCCTGACGAGCTTCTTTGTTGACTTTTACTACATAATCGACATCGTCCGTAGCAGGAAAATCTTTATACTCGATACCATTCAACTGATAAGGACCGTAAGGGAAGTAAGCACCGTGACAGTTCATCACCAACACAACAATGCCTTCACCCAAGTCGATATAAGCACCATACTTGTTTGGTGTAATCCCCGAGAAAGGATAGCGCGATATAATGCTACATTTTCCTTGTCCATTGTTGGAGTGAGTATGAACGTAAAGCCCCTGTGCTTGTATATCAGATTCGGAGAGATTACTACATTCCTGCGCGCAAAGCACATCCACATCAATTCTATTGAAGTAATCCAACACAACGGAAGTCGATTTACCCCATAAGTTTTGCGTAGCAAGTTTCAGCGTTTTAGGTGCCACACGTGTTGCCCAAGTAGCAGCAACTTTTCCTTTTGCATCAGCAGACATTTTAATATAGTAAGTCTTTCCACTGCCTACATTAAGCGCAAGTCCCACCGGTACCGTTACCCGTACGTCCTGTTCTCCAGAAATCGGATGAGTGATATGCAGCGTAGCATTCACTCCAAAAGTTCCGGCGCACATATCCGGAAGCATATAGCATACATCCTCTTGGGGCACACACTGATAGGTTTTTCGAGTTACTACCGGAAGATTCTCATATTCACTGTAAAACTGTGGTTCGATATGAACATAAGGAACAGAAGAAGCGGCATCTGCAAAAGTCACGGAATTCACCGTAATATCCGAAACAGTTTGCGCATCCTTTTGCAAAACAATCTTGGATGCACGCGGAGCAAGAGTAACCTGCACCGATGCAGACGCAGCAGCTACACGAAGTGTACCATCTTTTTCATTACCTCTACTGACAAGCATCTCCATCGGATCAGCTAACGGCAATAGAGGAGTATACGCTTCTAAATCCCAATAAGTCTTACCAGAAGTCAAATCCGGGAATATGTTATTGACTGTGGTGCACAAAAACAGGAATCGATAAACGACGCCTTTAGTTACAGAAACCTTTATTTCATTTGCTGCATCCCCTATACTTCCTGTTTTGTCAAACAGATAATTATATTGATCGTCAAAACAGAATATCTTCCATTTCATTCCGTCCAAAGACACAGAAGTCCTGGTAGAGGACATCGTTAGCCCTCCCTCCATATTCAGACTGAAACGTATTTCTTTTGTGTCATTCTCCTTCTGCATATCACTTACATATCCTTCAGCACAAGCCGTGAATAAGCTGGAAATCATTAGAAGAATCACAAATAAAGTATTCTTTAGCATTGTCTTACAAATTTAATCATTGAATATATATCCTTTCAAGAATCCATACAGTTATTCCCAACCGGCCTTATCACGAATACATCTGTAGGGGATTCCGTAATCCTTCTTCACTGTCCATTCATCGTTAAATGTCTGTCCCGCTATAGTAAGACCTGGCAGTTTGATGTTCACCCAAGCTACGTTCGGCCACGTACCATAACAAGCTAAGTCTTTCACATTGGGAGTAGCTCTATCGTATGGGTATCCCCCCAATATACGCAAATTAGTAGCCTCATCGTCTTTATCGAACCAACAGTAAGTATATAAAGCCTCTGCCACTTGTGATTTAAGATGCTGTCCTACCCACAAAATATAATCTTTTGCCTCTGCATCATTCAATGCTGTCCAGCCCTCGGGACAAAGATTCTTCGCCCCCTCATTACCCGTTTTACCTTTCATAGGAGTATTAAACGTATATCCTTCAGTTCCACAGAAATAAGCCTTATCTACTGTATTATGGACAAGATAGGTGGACTGACGACAGTGCACTGGCGAATAGAGCTTCTCTTCCCACGATAGACAAGGAAGCGGAGTGCCTGGATACGGATCGGCAAACCCGATTACCAACAAGTTCTCATCTGAAACGGCTCCGTTAAGATATGTGATAGCAAACTGGCTTGTCTTCTCAGGATGTGCAGTCACCGTGTAAATAATCTCATGACGATAAAGACCGCTACCTGCATCTTTAGTAGATGAAGAAATGGTAAGCCATTTAGGTAAGCTTCCGTCATACGCAGCGTCCAATGCTGCTGAACTATAATCCGTAACAACACGTTTTATAGTATATGGCATTGCAGCATCAGCTGCAATTTTTACATAAGTCCCTTTAATATCTGTACCAGCAATGATAGTAGCTTTGTTATCCATTACAGAGATTCCGTCTTCAATCGTCACCCAATCAATTGAAGTACCGTCTTTCCATTCTTCTACTGAGATATCAAAGCCTGTAGAACCGGCTATCTTTTTCGTATTAAGCTGATAGAGATAGTTGGCCTCCACATTGATATCAGCAGTAAGATTCAGATAAAGAGTCGGACCTTCTGTATTGGTATTGGCAAGTTTAGTGGTAGCCCATACTACTGTTTTTTCATTCTGCTCAAGAGTTGAAGTCAACTGAGTGGGATAAAGATAGAAACTTTTTCCATCATTAGCTAAATCAGCTGCCGGTATTTCCAGAACATCAGCAGAGATATTGCCTGCATTACCACTTACATCACCTATGAATCCTTGAGTGTATCTATTCTTAATATATACCTTATCAATCACTAATCCCGATTCTGCCGGATCATTCAGCAAATCAAATCTGGCTACACGTCTTTTAAGTTTTACATCAATCTGATTATCGGAAGATTCTACATCAGCAACTGTTACATACTCCTTACCATCTGTTTTGATATTGGACATAACAAATGGAGGATTCAACTTACCACTCTCCGCAACAGTCTTACTATTTAGCAGTTCTTCGATTGTATTTGTTGCACTCATATTAGGGAAGTTGTTCTCATCCTCACTCTCCACAATAATAAATCTCTTTTCTCCTCCAGTCGAAGAAGCTAATTCTACAGTATATGACCTTGTATCATCGTTTACACCTACAGAAGCAGCTGCATAATTTAAGACATACCTTTGTTCATACTTACCTTCTTTGCTAAATTGATAAAAGGCTATTTTGTCATTAGTGCCTCCATTTTCGTTACCAACACCTACTGCCTTAGTAAGGAATGCCCCCGGAGTATGCAAGTTAAATGTTATTTTACCTTTGCCAGAAGACTGGAGATCATCGGAAGTTGGATTTTCATCACTTTTCGAGCAACCAATTAATAAAACGGTTGAGAATAAAGCTAGGTAGGTTCTTCGTCAAATTTGGTGGTAAGTTTTTCTCCGCTCATTTAGCTAATTCAGTCAGTGCCTATATTTTCTTATGAAAGTGAGTAAAAAGGGATAATTATTAACTTGGAAATAAAGAGATAAAGAATTTACCACCAAATTTGACGAAGAACCGCTAGGTATATAATATTCTTTAGAATCATTCGTTATTTAGTTTCAAACCTTTGAATTAAGAATAATTACAAAGAGGTTGATTCAAAACATTATTTGAGACCAACCTCTTTATCGTTTGTCAAGCATTACTCCACTTAATCCCATTGAATTTGTTGATCCATATCTGGAATCAACGTATTCAAATCGCGTTGCATGCTCAAAGTACCATTGACTGTATATTTCAGCCGATTGCCCGGACTAAGGGTATAATCTTCAAAAGTATAGTCTATATAAAGTGTATAGTAGACATGCTTCAGATACGGTTTCGTAGCGTCCATTTCTTCAGTAATAGTATATAGTGGTTGTTTCTCACGAGCTTCACCTACGAGGTCAACTTCCTTCACAAGCGCAAAATTGTTACCGTCCGCTCCTCCATTATCTGTCCAGATTTTCAATTTATACTTACCTTCAAAATACTCATCCGTAAACTCAACAAACAACTTATAATATTTACGATCAATGTAGTTTGCATCCCGAAGCCCCATATAAAAGAATATCGTATTGTCATTATACACATATGCTTTATGTTTGGAAACAGTAAACGCATCTTTCTGACCTTCCAAATAAATAAGTGATTTGGAACCATCATAAATACCCGAATAGTCATTGAATGGAATCACATTCAATAAAGCTTTCCGATAGTGCTTGTGCTTATTAGATTCATAATCATATGATTCATCATCTTTTATAGTTAAGGGAAGCACATATTGTTCCACCATATTTAATGGATTAGCATTATCCATTCCACCTAATGTAAAATCGATGGGCAATAATGTTTGTCTCTGTCCTGCTGGGATTTTCACTGTTTCCGGCATGGTATAATACTGCGGATCGAGCTGTTTGTAATAAAGTTCCGTACGATATGTTCCAAACCGTTCCAAGTTCAAAGAAACTAATGTATCGGGATCTAATCCGATATGTACCGTTCGATCTTGAGAGTTTACAGTAGACCCGCTGACTAATACGGGAACATCATACCGTTTCACGCCATCCGTCTGATAACGGACATAAATAGGAGAAACTCCATCACTATTCAATGTAGCTTTAAAAGAGACCAACTGAGTAAACTGTTCATCTTCCCACTCATTGTTGCACGACATGCAGCCGATAGCTACCATCGCAATCCAAAGTAAATATTTCTTTTTCATATTCTTGCCTGCTATTGGTTTTATTCCGGATTTGTCCAACCCGGGTTTTGAGTCATCAATACATTCCGTTTCATAATATAATAGTGAATCGGATAGAACCACATTTTCGTAGAGAAGCTGCTCTTCAACGAGGGGGTTTCCACCGGAGTATGGAAAGCTGCAGCGCTCGATTTTGTTGCATATATATTGCAACCATAAACAGGAAGTGACTCTTCGATAGGTGCATCACACCAACGACGCAAATCCCAATACCGATGTCCTTCGGCAAAGAATTCGATCTGCCGTTCACGTTTCAGTTTGATGCGGAACTTGTCCGGGTCTCCATAAACATCGTAGTCAGGTAATCCGGCACGAATACGGACAGGCTGGATACCTTTCTTTAATTCCTCCTCCGTACGTGCAATGGAATATACCTTTGTCCCATCCCATGAAGGCATCTCATACGAAGTCGTCAATTCATTCAATGCTTCTGCATAATTCAGCAAGATTTCCGCATAACGAATATCTGGTGCTGCCTTAGCAACGATACGACTTTGGTCGTATGATTTATCCACATCCGAAATATCATAGGGATTAACATATTTCTTAACTCCGATGCCGGTATTCAGCCAATAAGTGCCCGGCTTATACCCATCCTGTTCATCTCGATAATAGAAAATCTGCACATCTTTTTCTTCTTTTTGCTCTGGATCAGCATTAAGCATATGCCAAACACTTCCGTTATATCCCACGGACGCATAAAAACGGGGTTCGCGTTGCGCATATTGTTTGCAGACACCTGCTCCCTTACTACCCAATTCCGGATAATTATTCAATTCCGATGCCTGAACTATATCTGTAAGATAATCATCTGCATCGTAGCGGCTTGGATCGGTATATCCATCTTGTCCGGCATAATTTTTATTCATACCCGGACAGTCACTACCATCGTTCATATAATATGCATCACACTGTTTCTGTGTCATACCGTGACAATTGTATCCTCCTCCTTGCGAGCGAGGAAGCTGATGAATCACCATTACTTCTATGTCCTCACTACCTTGGTTCTTTCCACGAGAAAATATTAGTTCAGGGTTATTATAAATACTGACAGTACCATCGAACAAAGAACGGTAAGAATCAAACGGGTCTATGTTTTCCCAACCATTCGGCCATTCATTGAGATGAAAAGTCCCATTGTCATCAGGAGGTGTAATCGTAGCCGGATAGGCCAAGGAAGAATAGTCTCTTTTATAGGAGACATACAGCTGGTATCGTTTCAGTTCCATGACATCTTTAGCCGCTGCCGCAGCCTTTGCCCATTTTGACTCATCATAAGTACTCGGAAGTAACTGGCGTCCGTTTTTATCAACCAATGCCGTAATCACTTCTTGCGGAGCCTTACCATTGAACAGGGGACTTGCTGCATAAAGTAACACTCTCGAACGAAGCGCTAATGCAGCACCACGGGTAGGACGTACAATCTCCTGCAAGTCGCGCCGATCCTGCAACATCGTGGCAGCTTTCACACATTCACCGACAATATAGTCGACACATTCATCATAAGAGTTACGCAATAAAGAGATTTCATCATACTCTTTTGTATAATCAAGAGTTTCATCGGGTACAATAGGAACCGGACCAAATGTGCGGACCAATATCCAATAGAAATAAGCACGCAAGAAATGCGCCTGTCCTTTCATATCGATAATATCGGCTTCCGAAAGTTCCTTATTCATATCCACATTGTTTAAGAAGATAGATACCTGACGGATCGCTTTATATGCATTTTCCCATATATTCAAGTTAATTTTATTTCCTGTTTCCGTATATGTACCACAACGCCAACCCGAATAATCAGAATCCCCATAGTACATATCATCAGCAAAATTGAATGCAATAGTTTTCTTACTGCATACCTGTTGCATCTCATTGTTATTCAGAAATTCATAAGCATAAGCCAACCATTCATTGGTATAGTTTTTATCCGCAAAAACCTTTTCTATTGATATCTTCTTATCAAAAAGATAATCAGAATCCAAGAAATCGGAACAGCCGGTAAAAGCAGTTCCCAACCCTACTGCCAAACATAAATGTATAATAATTTTTTTCATAATTTCTTGTTGTTTATAAATTAACTTGCACTCCCACTGAGAGTGTTTTGCTTAGCGGGTATTTCTTTCCATCCGAGCTTCCCAACTCCGGATCCCATAACTTGAAACTGGAGAAAGTAAGTAAATTAGTTCCAATAAAGAAAACACGAACTTTATTCAAGTGAAGTTTGTTCACCAAAGCTGTCGGGAAAGAATAACCGATATCAAGTGTCTTCAAGCGTATATACGAACCGTTACGTAACCAATAGCTGGACTGTAATTCGTTGTTCGAGTTCGAGCCGTATGACAAACGCGGATATTCAGCATTCGGGTCCTCGTTCACACCTAGTATCCAACGGTTACCCTCCGCCATTTCTTTTAGCACATTCCCCCAGCCATCTCCGCCACTGAACATGTGTACAGTGGTGCCATTAATAAAGAACGACGACTTTCCGGCACCTTGGAAATGCATATTGACATCCAGCCCTTTCCATTTTGCAGATAGTCCAAAACCGTAAACAAGATTCGGTTTAGTGGTAGAACCAATCGCTACTATATCACCACTATTAATAAGACCGTCACCATTAATATCCGCATATTTGATATCACCCGGCATAATATCTCCTGATTGTTTCGGGCTATTGCGAATGTCATCATAGTCTTTGAACAACCCCAAAGCCAAATAGCCGGTTGCCTGGTTCACACGTTGTCCTCTCTTCAATTTATATTCATAGATTGTATTCTCTTCGTCATACTCTATAATTTCATTCTTACTGTAAGTAATATTACCACGCAACGTGAAATTGACCTTACCGATTTTCTGTTTCAAAGCAAAGTTTCCGTCGAATCCTTTTGCTTCTACGATACCGACATTTGCCTTCGGCGTATATTCGACACCGACCTCATAAGGTATTGAATTCCTCGCTTTATAAATTCCTTCACGATGTTCGAAGAAATAATCAACAGCTCCAGTTAATTTGTCGTTGAAGAAAGAAAAATCAATACCTAAATCCTGTTTGGTAGAGACCTCCCATGATACATTGGCAGAAGCAATAGAAGAGTAATGTCTTCCATTCCATGTCTTTGCAGCGCTATTAATATCCGAGAAATTGAATGAACCGGAAGTATCAATATTATAAGTATATGGAAAACGGAGGCCTTTTTCTAAAACGTCATTACCGGTTTTACCCCATGAATAGCGGATTTTAAACATATTGATCGTTTTCCCCATATGATTCTTGATGAAAGGCTCTTCTGCAACGTTCCATGCACCGGAGATGGCAGGGAAGAAACCAAAACGATAATCTTTATGGAAATTCTCTGATCCAGTGTACCCAAAATTGAAATCAACGAAGTAACGATAATTCCAGTTATAGTTAACGCGTCCGGCTATACCTTGATTGCGACGAGGTAGTGTCTTGTTCAGTTCAGTACCGATACCTTGCGTGTAAACTTTGGAAGATTGGGTGTATTTCAGTACAGCACTCGGATGGTGTGCCTTAAAAGCACGATTATAGTGTAATTCCCATTCAAAGAACTCATTACGATCACCACTTGAACCAGAAGATGTATTTTTATCCATTACCTTCTCGTCTCTTATTTTCGTGAAGAGTAGCGAACCGTCTGCCTGCCGATAACGGTCAGCTTTCCAAACCTCCGGACTCTCGTAACGTTTAATCCAGTTCGAGTTGTAGGTATCGTAACCGAACCGCCCTACAAAACGCAACCCTTTCGTAATGAAATCCAGTTTCTGTTCTAAAGTGACATTAGTCTGGATATTGTTTTTCCAACTTTCATTATATCCGGTCATAGTGGCCTGAACCCACGGATTCAAGTTATCATCCTTTTCTGACCACGCGGGGATACGCCCATCGGAATAGGTCACAGGCATCATGATCGGATTATAACCCATCAACACAGTCCATATATTATCTGTACCCGAACCCGGATCGTTCTGTTTGCGCAAAGAACCCGAAATACCAACCTTCAACAAAGTTGTTTTAGTAATATCGATATCAACGTTCATACGATACGTCCATTTTCGATAATTGGCATTTGTATTGTAGTTCTTTAAGGATCTGTCCGACTTGTACATACCTTGCTGATCTTGGAAACTACCGCCTACATAATAACGCGCCGTCTTTCCACCACCGGTCATATTCAACGAAACACGCGAACTCCACGCACCGTCACGCATCATTACATCCATCCAATCCACACTCGGGAAACGATCCGGATCCAAACCTGTGCGGAACAACTCCAACTCCGTATCAGAATAAATCGGTGCCTGATTGCGCGCCGCTTTTGCTTCATTCGCCATTGAAGCATACGTATAACCGTCCACGAACTCCGGTGTTTTGGTAAGCATACTGTAAAAGCCTTCCGCTTTCGCATTGATATTAATCTTTCCTTCCTTACCCCGACGTGTATTGATCAAAACCACACCATTGGCACCTTTACTACCATAAATTGCTGTAGCAGAAGCATCTTTCAACACTGTGAAAGATTCAATATCTTCTACACTGACTTCGTCGATGTCGCGTTCGAAACCATCTACCAGTACCAATGCCGCCGTATTTGCGCCAAACGTAGAAATACTTCGAATCCAAAACTCGGATACACTACCCGGACGACCAGATGTCTGCATTGCCATAACGCCAGGCACCACACCAGCAAGACCATCAACCACCGAAGTAGATGGCACAGCTTTCAAGGCATCCACATCTACATTCGTCACAGCACCGGTCACTGCAATCTTCTTTTGTGCACCCAACCCGGTCACCACTACTTCATCAATAACAGTAGAAGCTGCCTCTTTCATGGTGACATTTACCACAGTCTGCTCCTTGATCAACACATTCGCCGTCTCATAACCAACATACGAAAAGACCAACCGATTATACGCCGGCACACTAATCCGGTACCTTCCATTGATATCTGTGATGACACCCAACCCCGGCATATTTTGCACAGAGATGTTTACACCAATAAGCGGTTCTTTCTCAGTATCCGTAACAATACCTGTTACTGTAATAGTTTTCTCCTGCGTCCACCCTTGCAGGGAAAGACCCATCAACAGTATCCCTATAAATAATAATTTTTTCATAAAACATGTGTTTATCATTGATTATTCTTCCAACGCAATTTTACGTATCACTTTGTTGTTCCGCTCTCCTACATAGAAACATTCTCTCTTCTCATCATAAGCGATTGCCCATGGACGATCAAACCGAGCCTCCGTACGCAATGCACCATCCGCATACCCACCATCCGCAATATCATTCCCACGTCCGGCAAAAGTATAGACACGCCCTGTCGGTGTCAATACACGCACGCAGTTATTATAGTCATCCGTAAAATAGAAATCATATTCATCTTCCTCACCGGCATAATCGGGATTTTTCACAAAAACGCCCTGACCTGGTCCTCGCATCCGTACTGTACTCCCCACACCATCAGCATATCCGGCAGAGCCATCGCTACCAGCAACAATATAAGGAGTTCCGAACGTTTTAGCCTCGTCATCATAATCCAAACGCGCAATATAACCGGAATTATTACCAGAATAATACAGACGCATCATATAGGCATACTTGCCACTGGGATGAAGAACCAAACGCAGGTTTTCCTTTGTTTTCACATGTTTGCTAGCAATGGTCGTCTCTTTCGTTGCAAAGTCATATCGGTAGATATCTTGTGTATAATACGCCGTATAATACAGTTGTCCATCGGGATGAATCATTGCCGCATTTCCTGATTTCAATTTACCCAATGTACTTTCCAAATCTACTTTTGTTGTGAAACCGGAAGCACGACTATACACAATATTAACATTTCCAGAAGAACTTAAGTCACGGGTTACAACCATATCCTGATTCTCATCCGGCGTCCAAGTTATGATAGTAGGGCGTTCTGTAGAATAAGAGATATGGCTTAAAAATTCCACAGTTTCATTTGCAAAGTTAACCTTGCGGACAGGTCCCAAGGCAGCACTAGAGATATACATGATGTCAAAATTAGACTTGGGATCAAATGCAAACCAGCTAATTCCCTCCATATATCCGCAATTATCAAAAGAGCCTTCCGCCTCCTTGGCATCATTCCAATCTTCAAAACGTTGTCCGGCAATAGTCGTCACCAACCACTGTTTTTTGTACGTAAACTTGGCCTCTGCCACAGCATAAGCAATTTCTTCACCTTCATCATCACAAGCTGAGACTTCCACTTCATCTCCATACGCCCCCTTAGGTACTACACAATACAAGGCATCATTCTTTACAGAAATAACATTGGCCTGCTTGCCACCCACAGTGACGCTAATTTTTGAAACATCATTTCCGAAGTTGTTCCCATATACCATCAGGTTGTTACCATAGCCAGCTTCCTTCGGCATAAAATCGGTAACCACAATCGGTTTGCTTGGGTCGAATCCCCCTTTCAAATCATCGTCTTTACAAGACGTAAAGCCAAATGTAAATAAGGCAAGCACAGCGGCACATAGGCAACCATGCAGACTTTTCCAACATTTTTCCTTTTTCATATGTTAAATTTAATAATTAATAAATCTTACTTTCTCATTTATAGAACACTGGGATCAAGTCTGACTCAGAAGGCAAATAATTTTTGATATAAGGCCATCCATCGTCCGTCCACTGCAAGCGGTCGAGCATTCCATGACGTCCTGCGAACGTAGATTTATTTCCTTTCTCCTTGTAATAATAACTATGGTAAATCATCCATTCTGTACCCGCATCGTCTTTAATAATAACGGAATTATGTCCTGGACCGACCCACTTTGTTCTATCACCACCATCTACAACAGGCTCCCAGCTATTGTCAAGCATCTTCTTTCCTTGTTTATCAACATACGGGCCTAATAAACTTGTTGAACGCCCTACAACCACTTCATAGGTACTATTTTGGCTGGCGCAACAGTTCCCAATAGAAGCAAACAAATAATAATAGTTACCTTTCTTATAGATATTGGTACCCTCGAACGCATTACCACACACCTTCTCTTTCAAGACAGGATTACCATCCACATCACGTTTCACAGCAAGCCCATCATCCGTAAGCTCTACTACATAAATTCCTGTAAAACTTCCATAGAACAAATATTTATGTCCATCCTCTTCATAATAGAACTGATCAATACAGTTTGCTCCAAATTCTTCATTTGAAAGCAACTTCTTACTATCCAAGAAAGCACCCTTGGGATAAGCACTAGTGTAAGTTCCCAATGGAGTATCAGCCGTCACCACACATGTATGGCTCTGGCCGGTACCATTCATCTTGGCATACGAATAATAAAGAACATATTTGCCATTGATATATTGCATATCCGGTGCCCAAAAAGCATTATCCGTATTCCATGTAGGCTTTGTTGCTTTTTGAAAAGCGTTTTTCTCATATTTCCAATTCACCAAGTCTGTAGAGCTATAAACAGGCATCCAATCATTGGAGTTTTGGGTAGCATACCAATAGAAACGTCCATCTTGTGCTTTAATCACTGTTGGATCGGCTACACTTCTATCAGAAATGATCGGATTAGTATAAAACTGCCCCACTACTATATAATGAATGTTATCCTTACAAGTCACCGAGCTAGTAGAAGGATTAGCCAACATTAACGGCAACAAATAATACTTCACCTCAATAGCATTCCGCCGGATTGTAAGTTTAGCTTCTGCCTCATGATCTCCAATAGCATATTTCACTTGTCCCAAGCTATAACTTCCTTCCGGCAACAACTCATAGTCAGTACTATATTGTTTATTATAAGTTTCTAATAATTCAGATGCATTTTCAGGAACTTTAAGGTCGCAAATGAAATCCCAATTACTTGCCAGATCCTTGCCATCTACCTTATAATCAAGTATCGTTTTTACCGTAGTAGTAACAGATACGTCGTTCACGTTTACCTTTTCTACAATTTCAGGACTAACTATTGCTACATTGGCATAATCGATAACAAGTTGAAGCAGTAGATCACGTTGCCCTTTTCTCAGCTCCACAACATCACTGTTTAGTCGTAAAGGAATCAAATAGTGAGTTCCTTGCTGTATCGCAGATATAATTTGAGAAGCTTTCACCTTTATATCGACATTAACTTCCTTCACACCTGATGCAAGTACAACTTCCGATGGAGTCACCGAATAATATGTCTCTGGAAGAATCACAAAAGAAGTTTCTTCTTTTTCATTATAAGCATTTAATTCATCCTCATTCCATACATCTAATTTTGCTGCAAATTCAGAATCAAGATTTCCACCATGCTTTTTCACCGTCACAGAAAACGTTGCCTCTTCTACATTAGCAACCGAAAGCCGGTTTAAACCATATTGTTTTAAAGATAAATAAGGTTTTGTCACTCCCCCACTTCCAGAAGTATCATCTGATTCACAAGAAAAGAATAGAGATAATCCTACCATTAAACACATTGTGCCAATTCCCAAGAATGTTTTTTTAATCAATTTGTTATTCATTACACATAGATTTAAGTAATACTTAGTGTGTTTTA
>OHKN01000506.1_pt1 | contig 20768 bp, 16 predicted proteins | sample 1568841 | NCBI WGS metagenome assembly OHKN01 (sample SAMEA3879579, study PRJEB24766) | human gut metagenome | biome: human-associated habitat; feature: feces | place: USA | collected 1985/1987
CCCAACATTAAAAGTGTTGTGCTCTACCTGCTGAGCTAGCGAATCAATCCTTATTTGCAAATCAGTTATTTCCTGATTGCGGGTGCAAAGGTAGTGACTTTTATTTAATTTGCAAGCGTTTCGTGGAAAAAAGTTCCAATTATTTTTCCTTTTTACTGCTTGTTTCTTGATTATCAGTTGTTTCTACTTCATCATATTTTATCTTTTCTTTGTTGATAATAAAGCGTTGGTAGTAAGAGAGCATTAAAGTTGTTAACGGTAAAGCAATAATCATTCCCAACATTCCCATTAATGAGCCCCAGATAGAAAGTGATAAAAGGATAATGGCAGGATTTAGGCCGGTAATCTTTCCCATAATTTTGGGGACGAGAAAAGTATCCTGTATAATTTGTACGATAGCAAAGACAGCTAATGCGCACGCAATGATAATCCAGAAATTCTGTCCCGTATCCGCTGCTTTGAGGATAGCTAGCAATACAGTGGGAAGGAAACCTATGATTTGCAGATAAGGAACCATGTTGAGAGCACCGATGAAAAGTCCCAGAGCGATAGCCATTGGAAAATCAATAATGAGGAAACCTATGCTGAACAGGATACCTACGCAAAATGCCACCAAAGCTTGACCACGAAAATATCTGTTCATACCGTCCTGCACGTCATGAACCAGATTGGAGGCAAATGTACGGTACTTGTTCGGAAGCAGGTGCAACCACCCTTCGGCTATTGCTTCATAATCCAGCAATATAAAAATAACATATAATAAGATAATAAAGGACGCAAGAATGCTAAATAGAATATTGAGAGATTCTGCAAGCAAAGCCCACATCCTGGGCACGGTATCCTTGATAGCTGCAAGAATATTCTCCTCGCTTAATATACGGTTGAGCGCTTGAAGGTCGATATTCTCATGGATAAACTCGGAAAGATTTTGAGGGACGTTGTTGCCGGCACCGTTGGTGAGGTAAGTCACGAGCAAGTCATTCATTCTGCTGATTTCCGAAATCATTGGCGGTACTAACAGATAAAATAAGGATACTCCGACAACTGTAATCAGGAATAATGCACAGAGGATAGAGACGATACGACTTTTCAACTTCAGCTTGTATTGGAAGAATTTGACCAGCGGATAAACCATGTAAGCGATCAGCCACGCAATAAAGAAGGGCAATAACACTCCGCTCAGTCGTTCCACCAGCATTAATATTCCTACCACCAATACACATCCGATGGCACCACGTATAAAACTGTCGAATGTTATTTTTTTCCTTTCCATATATGTAATTGTTAGTTTATATTTTTTGTCCGTCCTCTTCGAGCGCACGGAGATAACACTCCCTGCAGAGAGGCTCATATTCTGCTGTTTCTCCCAAAAGAACCTGTTTGTCATTCTTCACCGTGCGATGCGAGAAAGAAGCCAACTGTCCGCATTTCACACAGATAGCGTGCACTTTTGATACTTCGTCTGCAATGGCGCATAACTGAGGCATTGGTCCGAAAGGGTTCCCTTTGAAGTCCATATCCAGTCCGGCGATGATGACACGTACACCATTATTGGCAAGCTGGTTGCAGATATCAATTAGTCCGCTGTCGAAAAACTGAGCTTCGTCAATACCCACTACATCTATTTCGGAAGTGAATAGCAGGATACTTGCCGATGAGTCGATAGGAGTAGAAGCGATAGAGTGACTATCGTGTGAAACCACATCTTCTTCCGAATAACGGGTGTCGATAGCTGGTTTGAATATCTCCACACGTTGGCGGGCAAACTTGGCTCTTTTCATTCTACGAATTAGTTCCTCCGTCTTTCCGGAAAACATGGAGCCGCAGATAATTTCGATTCTACCTCTTCTTTTAGTCTCTTGTATATGATCTTCTGAGAATAATACCATGATATGATTTCGTGCTTCCTTGATTAAATAAATGTGTGTACAAAGGTAGCATAACTTTTTTGAAATAAAATAGTGTTGGCATTGTAACTTTCTTGTCTCGCTTTTGTAAATCCGCTCCGATACTTTTGCAGCCGTAAATCAGGATTTATTTATTAATATAATTAAATGAAAACAATGTTTAAGGTAAAAGTTTGTTTGTTGATGCTGTTGTGCAGTGTGGCTGCTGCAATGGCAAATCCCCCTGTGCCTGTTGAAAAGGTGAAAGGTACGATTAAAACGCCGAACGGAGAACCCGTTATCGGAGCTACTATTATTGAGAAAGGAACAACTAATGGTACCATAACGGATGTCAATGGTAACTTCGTATTGAAGATTATGAACAAGATAGGCGAACTGGAGGCTGCTTGTGTAGGGTTCAAAAAGGTTGTGTTTAAACCGGAAAAAGAGATTGTCAGTCTGATAATGGAAGAGGATACCAAAGTGCTTGGGGAAGTCGTGGTTACTGCCCTGGGTATCACCCGCGAGGCTAAATCATTGGGATATTCGGTACAGAAGTTGGGAGGTGACGGAGTGGTGCAAGCGCACGAATCCAATTTTGTGAACGCGTTGAGCAACCGTATTGCAGGTGTGCAGATTACGAATTCTTCTGGTGGCATCGGAGCTTCTTCGAGTATTCAGATACGTGGTCAAAACTTCGTGGGCGGATACAACTATAACAACTCTCCTTTATTTGTGGTAGACGGTGTGCCTATTAGTAATAACAATGAGCAGTCTACTCGAAGTTTCACCGGACGCCAGGACTACAATAATCCTAATTTTACATCAGGTGAAGCTGAAGTAGACTACGGAAACGCTGCCGGAGAGATAAATCAGGAAGATATTGAGAGTGTTTCTATTCTGAAAGGTCCGAACGCTTCGGCTCTTTACGGTGCACGTGCCGCTAACGGAGTGATTCTGATTACCACCAAAAGCGGGAAAGGGCAAAAAGGACTTGGAGTGACATATAGCTCTACCGTTTCTTTTGAGACTGCCCTTCGGCTTCCGGAATTTCAGAACAGTTTCGGCCAGGGGCTGGAAGGAAAATACGCTTATGTTGACGGTGCCGGAGGTGGTGTGAACGATAAGGACGTAGCCAACTGGGGCCCCGCAATGAACGGGCAGCTTATTACTCAGTTTGACTCTCCGTTGGATGATAACGGAAACCGGATTGCAATCCCTTTTGTGTCCGGAGGTAATCAATTGGAAGATTTCCTTCAGACGGGACATAATATATCTAATACAATCACGCTGAGTAACTCGAACGATAAACTGAATTATCGCTTGACGTATACTAATAATCAGCAGAAGGGTATTGTCCCTAATACCGGGCTGGCGAAGAATACGATAGGTTTGTCTGCCGGATATCAGATCATTCCACAGTTGCGTGCCGATGTGACTATGAACTATGTACATACCAACAGCGACAACCGGGCAAGTACGGGAGCGAAGAACGCTGACAACATCATGGCTATTTTCTTGAAAATGCCGCGAAATGTCAGTCTGAATTCCTTGCAGCAGCAGTGGCGTGATGGAAAAGAAAATGTAGCCCAGAATACACCTATCGGTGATGAAACGTCTACAGGAATCAACAACCCTTATTTTGTGGTCTACAATAATCTCAACGGAAATACCCGCGATCGTGTCTACGGAAATCTTCGTTTGAAATATGATATTCTCAAGGGGCTGTCTTTACAAATCCGTTCGGGGCTTGATGTATATTCGGACAAGAGAACGATGCGTCATGCCGTAACTTCACAATCTTTCTTCAACGGTTATTATCAGGAAGATGACGTTTCTTTTATGGAAATAAACAATGACTTTCTGTTGAGTTACCGTCTGCCGGATGAGGCTGTAAGAAACTTCGGGTTCAGTATTTCTGCCGGAGGAAATATGATGAACCAGATATCCAAGCGACTGGGGGCCATTGCACCGGAACTGACTATTCCCGGGGTATACAACCTGACAAATAATGCTAAACCGATTCTTGCGGGTAATTCTCTTACACAGAAGAAGGTGAACAGTTTGTATGTAACGGCACAGTTCAGCTATTTGAACGGATTGTTTCTTGATCTGACAGGAAGAAACGATTGGTCAAGCGCGTTGCCCAAGAAAAATAATTCTTATTTCTATCCTTCGGCTTCTCTGAGTGCTGTGCTGACAGACTTGTTCGATATAAGGAGCAATATCCTGACATTTGCCAAAGTAAGAACAAGTACCTCTATGGTACGTCGGGATTTGGAACCTTATCAGACGGCTTCCAACTTTATCATTTCTCAAGGGTGGGGAGGTAACTCTACTGCAACTGCCAATAATAACTATCCAAACCCGGATATCAAACCGGAGAAAGTAGTATCCTACGAGTTTGGTGGTGATTTTCGCTTTTTCAATAGCCGCGTAGGGATCGATGTGGCTTACTATAAAAGTATTACTACTGATTTGATTATTCCGATCACGCTGAATCCGTCTGCCGGATATGATACGAAACTGATGAATGTTGGAAAGATGACTAATCAGGGAATAGAGTTAATGGTCAACGTGGTTCCTGTGCGTACCAAAGACCTTGAATGGAGCTTGAACTTCAACTTCTCCAAGAATAAGAACAAAGTAGTTGCTTTGGCGGAAGATAAAGGAATCTCACGTATTCGCCAAATTGAACGGTGGGCCTCTCTGGAATTACGTACTGAAAACACTAAGGGCGATGGTTCTTATGGTTCTCTTTACGGTGATTATCTGGTATACAAAGACGGACAACTGCAACTGAAAAACGGCCTGCCGGTAGAAGAAAACGGTGACTGGGGATATTTGGGAAATGTGAATCCTGATTGGACGGGTGGTCTTGGTACGGATTTCAAATATAAGAACTGGACGTTCAGTGCGCTTTTCGGATTTCAGCACGGAGGTTCTGTTTACTCACGTACTTATATTGAAGGGATGAGAAATGGTTCGTTGAAAGAATCTCTGGCATGGCGTGATGCTGACGGAGCCGGAATGATTGTAGCAGACGGTATCGATGTGGAAACGGGACAGAAGAATACAGTGGCTGTACCGGTGAGAAACTACGTGCAGGCGTACTATGACAACGATATGATTGCCACCTTCGACGCTTCTTACGTGAAGCTGCGTGAACTGAAAATCGGATATACTCTTCCAAAGAAATGGCTGAAGAATACTCCGTTGAAAAACGTCTCTGTATCAGCTTTCGGACGTAATCTCTTTATCTGGACGGATGTCCCCAACATTGATCCGGAAGTTGCTTCTTACGATGGGCAACTGAAAGGGATAGAAACAATGTCTTTACCTTCTACCAGAAGCTTTGGATTCAATCTTAACGTAACTCTCTAATAAACAACAGAAATCATGAAAAGAAATAAAATAACTTTGTTGCTTGCCGCATTTCTACTGGTGTGTGGTTGTAGTGACTTCGAAGAGATTAATGTCAACCCCAATAATCCCCCGACTGTTCCTGCCAATCTTCTTTTGCCGACTGTTATCAGTACTGCTGTTTCTTCAATGACGGGTAGTGGCAATGGAGCTGCCGGACAGTTTATCCAACACATTAACTATATCGGAGGAAGTAACGAAAGTTTTGGGCGTTTCAATATAACCGGGGCTTCTTTCCGCGAAGAATGGAATGCTCCGATGCGTAGTGTAAAGGATATTAATCAGATCCTTGATATTGCAGAGAAAAACAATCAGCCTCAGTATAAGGCATTGGGATTGATCTGTAAAGTATATGTTCTCTCATTGATGACGGATGCGTATGGTGATATTCCGTATAATGAAGCTGGAAAAGGAGATGTCAGCGGATTGGAATTTCCGCATTATCAGGAACAGAAGGAAGTGTATCGATTAATGCTTGCCGACCTTGAAACTGCAAATCAGCTATTGAAGTCATTAAAGGCTGACGCTACTATTAGTGACGATATTCTTTTTAATGGAGATGCAGTGAAATGGCGTAAATATGCAAATTCTTTAAAAGTACGTATCCTGATGCGCCAGTCGGCGAAGAAAGATGTGTCTGCCGATATAGCTGCGATCTTCAACAATGCACAGGAATATCCCGTCTTTACTTCTATTGACGACCAGGCAACACTGGTGTATAACAATACCGTTGATTTCTACAAGTGGTATATACAACCTAAAAACCTGCCTTCTGACGGATCGGGTGTTATATTCGGAGATAATTTCCGGGTAAGTGAAGCCATAGTAGATGCTCTGCAAACCAAGGATGATCCTCGTTTACCGGTTTATGTTGCTCCGACAAAGCATTCTTTTGAAGCACATCGGGCAAATGCTTCTGTACCTTTTGTCTATCGCGGGCAACCGGCGGGACTGAGTGCGGCAGAGCAGAATGAGATTGATAAGGATGATTATTCAGTATTGAGCAGTACGATCCGAAGCGAAAGCCGTGCTTTCGTGATGACTTTTGCTGAACTTCAGTTTCTGAAAGCGGAAGCGATTATCCGAGGTATGATAACAGGGAATGCAGCCGATGAATATGCCAAAGGTATCAGAGCTTCTATGCAGAAGTGGGCTGCTATTTCTTCTGATGACGTGGACGTCTATCTGGCACGTCCGGATGTGGCATTGAATACAGCTCAGAATGAAGCATTGAAACAAATAGGTACACAGGCATGGATTGATAGTTTTCTGAATGGTTTTGAGGCATTCGCAAATTGGCGGCGTACCGGGTATCCGGAGTTGAAGGTCGGTACATCGGTATCAAGTGCTATTCCCGTGCGCTATATCTATTCGGATAACGAGCAGAACAACCCGAATCTGATTTCATGGACAAATGAGAAAATCGGACGCATGGTGAATGAAACAGATATGGTATGGTTTCAACCTCAGAAATGGAATACAAATGATAAATGATAGATAGAATGAAAAAGTTATATAGTATCGTAGGAATGTGGATCGTGTCGGCCTTTTGTTTATTGTCGGCTCAATCACGTGTTTATTCTTCAGTCGAGAATGTACATTCTCATAATGATTATTTGCAGAATGTACCTTTTTATACTGCATACTCCACACGGTGTGCTTCTATCGAAGCTGATGTGTTTCTGGTAGACGGAGAGTTGTATGTGGCTCATAAAGAGAATGAAATTAATAAAGCCCGTAAACTCCGGAATCTTTATTTGAATCCGATCAGGGAACAATTTGAAATGAATGGCGGCTCCGGTTACCCGAACGGAAAGAGCTTCCAGCTACTGATTGACTTGAAAACAGATTATAAGGAAACAATGAAGGTGTTGGAACAGCAACTATTGGAATATCGGGATTGTTTTGATGTAAAGAAGAATCCTTTGGCAGTCCGGGTGGTTGTCAGTGGCTTTCTCCCTTCACCGGAAGAATTTTCCAATTACGCAGATTTTATTTTCTTCGACGGAAGACCCCGATTCATCTATACGCCGGAACAGAGCCTGCGTATACCCATGATGAGTACTTCTTTCCGGACATTGACTCAATGGAACGGATTGGGAAGAATGGTAGAAACCGATTACAACAAGGTAAAAGCGTTTATAGATAAAGCTCATGCCGAAGGGAAAGCGGCACGTTTCTGGGGGTGTCCCGATACCAAAACGGCTTGGAATACTTTTATGAAACTAGGATTGGACTATCTGAATACCGACCATCCTGCTTTGCTGGATGATTTCCTGAAACGTTATCCGAAGAACTTTTATACCAGCAGGGGAAAGTTTCATGAGATTTATCAACCCACCTATAAAAATGACGGAAGCAAGAAAATGCCTAAGAATGTCATTGTGCTTATCTCCGACGGCGGTGCGGGGCAAGGGCAGATGTGGGCTGCGGCTACGGCTAATGGCGGCAAGCTGAATCTGATGCAAATGAAGAATATCGGACTGTTGAAAACGAATCCGACAAATGACTATACGACTGATTCGGCTGGAGCTGGAACTGCATTGGCTACCGGGCAGAAAACCCGTAACCGCCGTATCGGTACCGACTCTCTGGGTAATAAAATACAAAACATAACGGAAGCTTTGGCCGCAAAAGGAGTTCAGACAGGAATCATCAGTAATGACGGAATCACGGGAGCTACTCCTTCCGCTTACTATGCTCATCAACCGGAACGGGACATGGGGCAAGAGATAGCGGAAGATTTGCTTACTTCGCCTGCAGATCTGGTGATAGCCGCACCGGTGGAGGCTTTTGCAGCAAACGATAGTCTGTTGACGAAGCAATTGCGGGAGAAGAATATAGCAGTCTGTAACCAATTGCCCCAGCTGAGTCAGGTTCCTTTAAACCAGCGTGTTATCTGTTTGCAAGGAGATGACTATGGAAAGAATTTTCGGGTGATAGAAGAATCTTTCAATACAGTGATAACCCGTCTTTCGGCAGGTAAGAAAGGTTTCTTCACCATGATAGAAGGAGCAAAAGTTGATAAAGGCGGCCACGCTAATGATTTGTATACAGTGGTGGACGAATATCTGTCTTTTGACCGCTTGGTGGGGAAAGCTCTCGAATATGCCGATCAAAACGGAGAAACATTAATACTTGTACTCTCTGATCATGAGACGGGAGGATTGACTTTATTGGACGGTGATTATAAAACCGGAACTGTAACTGGGAATTTCTTTACGAATGACCATACAGGGATTCCAACGCTTTTATATGCTTATGGCCCCTGTTCACAGTATTTCTGCGGTTTTGCTGAAAACTCATCCTTATTTGATAAAATTCTGGGTTTCTATAAGTAATAGATACTGTCGATTCTGATAATATGGATAATATCCCCGAATGTATCTTTTTGCATTGCCGAAAAGTACATTCGGGGATGTTTTTTAGTACATAATTTAATATGCAAGAACTGTTAAATTATCCATTATTTTAAGTTATTGCATAAATTATTCCTACATTCGCACCATATTAAATAATAGACGGACATGAAACAGAAGCTATTAACAGATATCGAGTTGGATGTTCATGAGTTGAAATACCTCATGGAGTCATTCTCAAAGGAGTCGACTCAGACTTTGTCTGAACTGTTGAAGCGGAGTATTACACGGATGCAGGGACATTTGGATGAACTCTTGCAGGATGTGGATACTGTTTGTGAAAGTTTGCCGCCTTCTCCTATCGTAGAAGAATATAAAGAATCAGACACTTTTGTAGCGGAACCGGAACCTCCTGTTGTGGAAGAAACAATTGAGGAGGAAGAGGAAGAACCTGTTGCTGATGAATCAGTGACAGAGGAGTCTGTATTTATTGAGGATGAGGTGAGTAAGCCGACCGTATTGGGAGAAAGTATCAAACTGTCCGCCGGAGGGTTACGTCAATCTATCAGTCTGAATGATTCATTCCGTTTCTCACGCGAGTTGTTTGGTGGAGATACAGACTTGATGAATCGTGTGATCGAACAAATATCAGTCATGAGCTCCTACAAGACTGCTGTTGCATTTCTTTCCTCGAAAGCCGATATGAACGAAGAAAATGAAGCAGCAATTGATTTTCTGGAGTTGTTAAAGAAGTATTTTAACCAATCAGCGTAATAAAAAATATATGGGAAAGTTGTATGTAGTACCTACGCCGGTAGGAAATCTGGAGGACATGACCTTTCGGGCTATCAAAGTTCTGAAAGAGGTCGACTTGATTCTGGCAGAGGACACGCGCACTTCCGGTATCTTGCTGAAACACTTTGAAATAAAGAACGCAATGCAGTCCCACCACAAATTTAATGAACATAAAACGGTGGAAAGTGTTGTTAATAGAATAAAGGCAGGTGAAACAGTTGCGTTAATTTCGGATGCTGGAACGCCCGGAATTTCCGATCCCGGATTTCTTGTCGTTCGTGAATGTGTACGTAACGGTATCGAAGTAGAGTGCTTGCCGGGGGCGACAGCCTTTGTTCCGGCACTTGTAGCTTCGGGATTGCCGAATGAAAAGTTTTGCTTCGAGGGGTTTCTGCCTCAGAAGAAAGGACGGCAGACACGATTGAAGGCATTGGCAGAAGAACATCGTACAATGGTGTTTTATGAATCGCCTCACCGATTGTTGAAGACATTAACTCAGTTTGCCGAGTATTTCGGAGCTGAACGTCAGGTAACCGTGTCGCGTGAAATATCCAAGCTCCATGAGGAGACGGTTCGCGGCAGTCTGGCGGAATTGATAGAACACTTTACCGCTACCGAACCGCGGGGCGAGATTGTGATAGTATTAGCAGGAATAGACGATTAAAATAACTTCATTTAAAAACGTAAAACGTAAACGTATGAAAAAGTTAGCAGTTTTATTTGTATGCGCAGCCATGTTGGCTTCGTGTGATGGCTTTAAAGGTGGAAGTAAGGACCTGAAAGCTGAAAATGACTCTCTGTTGATGGAACTGAACCAGCGCAATGCTGAACTGGATGATATGATGGGAACTTTCAATGAAGTTCAGGAAGGTTTCCGTAAGATCAATGCTGCCGAAAGTCGTGTAGACTTGCAGCGCGGTACTATTACCGAAAATTCTGCTAGTGCCAAACAACAAATCGCTTCTGATATTGAATTCATCTCCAAGCAGATGGAGGAAAACAAAGCTCAGATTGCTAAATTGCAGGCTCAGTTGAAAAATAGCAGTTATAATTCTGCTCAGATGAAAAAGGCGGTTGCCGCTCTGACTGCTGAATTGAATGCTAAACAACAACGTATCGAAGAACTTCAAACCGAACTGGCTTCCAAGAATATCCGTATTCAGGAACTGGATGCTGCTGTAAGCGATCTATCTGCTGCCAAAGAAACGCTGGTTGCCGAAAACGAAGCGAAAGCTAAGACAGTTGCCGAACAGGATAAGAGCTTGAATGCTGCATGGTTTGTATTCGGAACAAAATCCGAACTGAAAGCCCAGAAGATTCTTCAAAGTGGTGATGTGCTGAAAAGCGCTGATTTCAACAAGGATTATTTCACTCAGATTGATATCCGTACAACAAAAGAAATCAAGTTGTACTCTAAACGTGCTGAGTTGTTGACTACTCATCCTGCCGGTTCTTACGAATTGGTGAAAGATGACAAAGGTCAGTTGACTTTGAAGATTACGAATCCTACTGAATTCTGGAGTATATCCAGATACTTGGTTATTCAGGTAAAATAAGGTAGACACCTCTTTTGAATTGCCAATGTGCTGATTCCTGAATGCAAGAAATTAGCACATTGGCTTTTTGTTTCTTATATATACCCCCGTAACTGTTGATGAAATATAGAAATCTTTTTTTTGATCTTGACGACACTATCTGGGCTTTTTCCCGTAATGCTCGCGATACTTTTGAAGAAGTCTATCGGAAATATTCATTCGAACGTTATTTTGATTCGTTCGATCATTATTATACGATTTATCAGCAACGGAATACCGAACTCTGGATTGAATATGGTGAGGGGAAGATAACGAAGGATGAACTGAACTGGCAACGTTTTTCTTATCCTTTGCAGGCGGTAGGAGTGGAGGATGAGACCTTGGCTGAAAAGTTCTCGGAAGATTTCTTCGCAATTATTCCTACCAAAAGCGGTTTGATGCCTTATGCGAAAGAGGTGTTGGAGTATCTGGCTCCGAAATATAATCTTTATATACTGTCCAACGGTTTTCGGGAATTACAATCACGTAAAATGCGTTCAGCAGGCGTAGACATCTACTTTAAAAAGGTTATCCTTTCCGAAGATCTCGGGGTACTGAAGCCGTGGCCTGAAATATTCAACTTTGCTCTTTCCGCCACTCAGTCCGAACTGCGCGAATCATTGATGATTGGTGACAGTTGGGAAGCGGATATAACCGGGGCACATGGAATAGGGATGCACCAGGCTTTTTACAATGTAACCGGTCGTACCTCATTTCCTTTTCAGCCTACTTATCACATTTATTCTTTGAAAGATTTGATAGATTTATTATAGATTTTATGGATTAAGTCGTATTTTTGTCGTGTTTAATAAATGCATAAAAATGCGATACTGCCATGGATAGTACACTTCTCCCGTTTGCCTTGCTTTGTTTCACTTCGTTCTTTACGTTGACCAATCCTTTGGGGACAATGCCCGTCTTTCTTACAATGACTCATGGAATGACGGATAAGGAACGTCAGTCTATCGTGCAACGTGCCACCATTGTGTCGTTTGTCACATTAATGGTTTTTGTTTTTGCCGGTCAGTTTCTTTTTAAGTTTTTCGGGATCTCTACTGATGGATTTCGTATTGCCGGTGGGGTGATTATCTTCAAAATCGGTTTTGATATGCTTCAAGCCCGCTACACGCCGATGAAGTTGAAGGATGAAGAAATAAAAACTTATGCTGATGATATTTCAATTACTCCTCTCGGGATACCAATGTTGTGTGGTCCCGGAGCGATAGCGAATGCTATTGTTTTGATGCAGGATGCTCACAACTTCGAAATGAAAGGGATTTTGATAGGAACTATCGGACTGATTTATCTGCTGACTTTCTTTATTCTCCGTGCTTCCACGAAATTGGTGAGTGTCTTGGGAGAGACGGGGAATAATGTAATGATGCGTCTTATGGGATTGATCTTAATGGTGATCGCAGTAGAATGTTTCGTCAGTGGGTTGAAACCGATATTGGTGGATATAGTGAGAGAAGGGATGGTTGGTGTCTTAAAATAAGAATAGTGAAAAACCGGGTAGTGGAAAAGTTACTCACTACCCGATTTTTTGTTGTTTGCAGATGAATGAATTATCTGTTACCGCCTGCCCACCAGACTTTTTCGTTATAAACATACTGTCCATTTCCATAAGCAGCTTTCACTTCTGCGTTTGTCGTTGTGTCACTATTGCCATATGGACAACGTAAGGGGAAAGGCTTGGTATTCTGTAATTGAATGAAACTTTCAGTAGGTGCTGTCATTCTACGGAGGTCATTATAAGATTCTGTAGCTTCTCCGGAAGCTCCCCATAGTGCAAAATATTTTTGTATCATGGTAGTTTTCAGAGGCTCATTCGTATATGTAGCTTCTACAGTGTTGTCAAAATAGCTATTCGCTTCTTCTTCCGTGATAGCGCTAGCTGGGTTTAGTAATGTGTTTCCCAATTCTTTTCTGGAAATACTAAAACTGTTCTCTGCATTTAGCAATCCGGCTACCACAGCCTCTTTCAAGGCGCTTTTTGCATCACGTCCCAATCGGCATAAAGCTTCTGCTTCTAAGAACTTTAACTCATGGAAGCTCATTAAAAGAGTAGGGGCTGTTGCTGAATACATAAACAGAGATGTACCATATTTGCTGGTTCCTTGTTCCGGTGTTCCGCTAGGTGCATATACATCAGTATCAGGAGTCCCCGGAGCTTGTGCTTTTCCTTCTTTCTCTTTGTCTAGTTTTGTAATGAATGCCCTGGACAGACGTGGGTCATTATATTCAGCTAGTTTGCTTCTCATGCTTTCGCTTGCTCCCAATGCTGCACGTGCTTTGAAGAAACCATAAAGTGGATTTATGTTATTGACATCATATACACTGAATGCTGCCTGTTCTTCTGTGTTTTTAAAAGACTTGCTTACATACTCCAACACTTTCTCCATATCAGCGTCTTTATTAGTTGACCTTTGAAGTAGGTGCATCGTATAGCGTGCTTTCAGGGCATATGCAAATTTGAGCCATTTTTCTGCATCTCCTTGGTAAAGTAAATCTTGACTGGATGGATCTATTAAATCCTCTTGTTGTAAGTCTGCAATAGCGTCATCCAGATATTGCATTGCTTGTTTATAAATATCCTCTTGTTTATCCATTTTGGGATTTAGATAAACGGGGGAACCATTTTCGTCAACTAAGGCAGCTTGGCTGCACGGAGCATCGCCAAACATATCTGCTATTAATGCACAGTTGTAGGCTGCTAATACTTCGGCCATGCCTTTGGTTGTATAATTGCCGTAATCTATCCCTCCATCACTACATTGGTTAATTATGATACGGGCGGATTTTAATGTTGAGTACAGGTTGTTCCATGTATTATTGAAAGTGGAAGATGATGTCGGTTCACTTTCTCTGGTTTCTGCATAATACAATTGATTGTCAACACCTACTTCATATTCAATATATGAAGATAGATAAGTATTTAAGTCTCCTCCTGCATTTGAAAACGCGGTAGAGGTTATTACATCAGTTAGGATAAATCTTCCAGCCACGCTTTGTGTGTGTCCATGATCTTTATTTATTCTATCCATTGCATCTTCCGAACATCCGGAAAGGACAACTGATAAAACGCCAACGGCAAAAAATCCTTTAATTATAGTATATGTTTTCATCTTTCTTTTTAGCTAATTAGAATTTTACATTAAATCCGAAGCCATAACTGGCCGTTCCGGGTAAAGAGAAACGTTCGAATGCGCCTCCCATATTGTCATTGCCTTGTGAAGCCTCTGGGTCGAATCCTTTAAATTCTGACCAAACTAATATGTTACGTGCAAAGACATTTACGTTTACGTTTAGCCATTTTTTGGAGAGGACCGGATAGCTTATGGATAATTCACGTAACTTAATATAAGAGTTGTCATAAATATAAGACTCGTCAATAGACCTTCTTCTTGTGAAATAGGATTGAGCATCAGATACCTTTATGTCATTAGGAGCATAAATCGGATTTCCATTGGTATCTTTACCCGTTTCTTTAACTGAGTTTTCTACAATAAAATCAGTTTTACGCATATCTCCAGATAATTTACTCACACCGTAATAGTTCATCTCGCCAGCGGTACCGGAATACATTTGACCGCCTTGTTTCCAATCAAATACAGCTGAAATGCGGAACTTGTATAATTCAATATTAGTATTGAACCCCAGGCGGAAATCGGGAGATACAGTTCCGATGACCGCATCTTCTCCTTGCATGGGGAGCCCGTTTTGATCTACAACTATCTTACCTTCATTATTGCGCATATAGCTTTTTCCATAGATTACAGGGAATTTGTCACCAATTCCGGCACGTACTTGTGGAGTAACAAAACCTCCTAACATAATGCTTTCTACTCCTGGAGCCAGTTCATCAACATAATTGTCGATTTTGGAGAAGTTGAAGGCAAAATCAAGTTTAAAGTTCTTTGTATCTACCGGAGAAATGCCCAAGGTCACTTCATGAGTATTAGTATGTATCTTACCTCCGTTCATTATCATACTTGAGGCTCCGGTTGAACCGGCTAAAGGAACTTCAAATATCTGATCCTTTACATTCTGACGGGAGTAAGTATAATTCAATGTGACCAATCCGTTGAAGAAAGTAAGATCAGCTCCTATCTCGTATGATTTTGTATTCTGTGGCTTTAAGTTGGGATCATATACTTTATAGTATGGTACATAAGCCATTGCTCCGGCTATTGGGTATACAATAGGATTCCCCATATAGAAACCGCCACCATAAGCGGGAGTGTAGTAATAGCTTTGAGTATAATCTCCTGCCATACCTACTTCTGCGTAGGAGGCACGTATTTTACCGAAAGTTAATATATTGTTCTTTAACGGTGCCAATTCTGTAAAAATGAATCCTAATGAGACTGATGGATAAGTGAAAGAACGATTGTTACGAGGCATACTTGAAACGATGTCATTACGTATACTTCCACTTAAGTAGAGCATATTTTTCCATGCAACTGATACATTTGCAAAATTACCTACGGTTCGTTTTTTATTGTATTGACTTTCATTGGAAAATACAGAAGCATTATTTAAGTGATTCCAGCCCGGAAAGTTGAAATTCATGCTATACGCATATTCGTATTTTGTCTTTTTATCAACAAATTCATTACCGATTAAAGCGTCTAATGCCCATTCATCATTAATATTCCATGTGTAAGAGGCAGTCAGTAATGAGTTTAGCTCATTAACAGTATAGTGATATTCCGAATCTTCACCTGTAGCGGCCCAAGTGCTTCCATATCCATAAATTTCAGAATAGTTAGTTGTATAAGCATCGTCACCTATTTGATACTTAATATCCAGTTTATGGTTGTCGGTCCCGAATTTAGTGGAGTATTTCACAAAGGCATTTCCAAAGAAGCGTTGTGAACGTTCTGAAAATTGATTATTATCGACAGCCCAGTAAGCATCGTCAATCCAATCACTACGATAGGTATTTTGAGTATATAGGTCACCTTCTATATGGGAAGGAATGCCTGCCATATTATAACTAACAGGAGCATTGTAAACAGTAGCAACTACACTTGTGTTGGCAGTAGATTGTTTTGTGATCTTTGAAGTCACAAAATTCCCATTAAATCCGGTAGTCCAGTTGGGGTGCAGTTGTGCTTCTGCTGATAATTTTACATTGTATCTATCCATACCTGTTGAGGGAACAATACCATTGGTAGTGGTATTTCCCATAGAGAAAGAGTAGTTCCCTTTATCAAATTTTTGGGCTACATTCACATTGTTGCTCCACGATACACCAGTTTCGAAGAAGTCTTTCATGTTGTTATATGCTTTTGGAGTAGCCCAAGGGTCCATACCGGCTGCTGCAAGCTGAGGAACGTAATACCTGTCTGGTTGTTTACCATACTTATTGGTGTAACTATTATTAGTATTTCCACCATAGTTAGGATCATTAGGTAATTCTGAGATTCTAGGACCCCATGCAAAAGGTGATAAGGGGTCAAATACTCCTTTAGAGCCTTGTGCGTATTCTTGTTGTAACTCTGGCAGGGTTGAGATCTTATCGAATGAAAGGTTGGTGCTAAAAGTGATGTTTGGTTTCCCTTTATTTGCTCCTTTACCACTTTTAGTAGTGATAACAATAACACCGTTCGAGGCCCTCATTCCATATAATGCAGAAGCAGCCTGTCCTTTCAGTATATTAATACTTTCGATGTCGTTAGGATCAATATCGACTGCACGATTAGCATAGTCTGTGCCATATGCTCCGTCAGTAAGAGATGTACTAACATCGGCAGTAGAAGCAATTGGCATACCGTCAATTACATATAAAGGGGTATTATCTCCTGTGAAAGAACGGGAACCGCGAATGGTTATTTTAGAAGAGGCTCCCGGCATACCCGATGAAGGAGTGATGTCAATACCTGATACTTTTCCTTGTAATGCACCTGCTAAATCCGTATTGGCCGCCCGTGTCAGTACATCTGATTTTACATCTTGTACAGCATATCCTAATGCTTTTTTCTCACGTGAGATACCCATTGCTGTCACAACTATCTCATCTAATTTTTGTGCATCAGCTTTCAGTATGACTTTTAAGGTCGGTTTAATAATGACTTCCTGAGTCTGCATTCCAATATACGAAATCTGCAAAGTCTTTGCAGAACTTGGTACATTTGCCAAATTAAAATTACCATCCACATCTGTGATTGTACCTTGAGTAGTACCTTTTACTAACACAGAGGCGCCAACAACTGGCTGCCCGTCTTCTTCAGAAATCACAACGCCTGTGATTTTTTGAGTTTGGGCAGTTACCAGGCCTATGCCCACAAAAAGGCATGCCAATAACAGCATCAATTTTCTTTTCATAAATTCTCTCTTAAAGTTTAACTTTACATTAATTGTTTCTTTACTCTAACAATTTGCAAATATATTAATAAATATGAAACTAACAATTCATTTAATAAAAAAAGGTTGCAAATATGGCATTCTGTTATTCAATTGCTAATATTTATGCTAATAAGCATAGATATTGGCTGCAAAAGTTTTGATTTCAAAACTCAGAAGCGACACTTTGCAAAAGCAAAATGCTCATTTTAATATTTCACATACTCATTTTTAGTCACAAAACACCTCTATTAACAAACCTTTTTGCTTATTTTGAAAAAAACATCAATAAAAAGTGGCATTTAATTTAAAGTTTTGTGAATACTTCATTTTTGAGGATTTATTTTTTTAGAGATATTAATGCATATTCAACCCTGGCGTAGCACAGAACTACGTCTAATTTGTTCTATTATTAATTTAAAAATGAAAGTATGGAAAAGATCAGTTACAACCTTGTGTTTAACAGAAAGAAGAGATTGAATAAAAAAGGAATGGCGTTAGTACAGGTAGAGGCCTATCTGAACAGAAAAAAAATGTATTTCTCCACCAAAATATATCTCAAACCCGATCAGTGGGATGCTAAACGAAAGATGGTGAAGAATCATCCTAACGCCAATGTTTTGAATCGTATGTTGTATGAGAATATAGCAGCTATTGAGCATACTGAACTTGGATTATGGCAACAAGGAAAGCGAGAGGAAAAGAATGAACGCGTATACAGACTTTGCCACAGTCTATGATTTATTTATGGAAGAAGTGCCTTATGACCAGTGGCTTTCTTTTCTGGAAGAAATCTGGCGGAAGGAAGGCTTGGAGCCGCAGGTCATTGCAGACCTTGGATGTGGAACAGGCAATCTGCTGGTGCCTTTGACGAAAAAAGGATATCGCACTATGGGGGTAGACCTGTCGTTTGATATGCTTTGTCAGGCGGAAAAGAAACTGCGGGAAGCAGGACTTTCTTCTATATTATTAGAGCAGGATCTGACAGAGGTTTCTCTGCCAGAAGCGGCGGACTGTATCATCAGCGTTTGCGACAGCCTCAACTATCTGACAGAAGATGGCGAACTTTCAGCGGCATTTGCTTGTGTGAAAGCATCTTTGCGGCAGGGCGGACTGTTCTTGTTTGATATGAATACAGAGTACAAATTCAGAGAAGTCCTTGCCCAGAATACTTATGCAGTTACAGAGGAAAACGCTGCTTATATCTGGGAAAACGATTATGACCCGGAAGAAAAGATCAATGCATATGCAGTGAATTTTTTCATTGAGGGAAATGACGGCAGATATGAAAGAACAGAAGAAGTACATTATGAAAGAGCTTACAGTGTGGAAGAAATCAAAACTGCGTTGTCGGAAAATGGCTTCACACTGTTAGGCATGTATGATGATTATACATGGGAAAGCCCCAAAGAAGACTGCCAGCGTATTGTGTTTGTGGCAAAAGGGGCAGAGTAAGAAACGGAGGAAATATAACATGCAGGATTATATCATTCGCGCAACGGCAGGGAACGGCAGTATCCGTGCTTTTGCGGCAACAACAAGAGAAACCGTACAGTATGCAAGAGAAGTACACCATACTTCTCCAGTAGCTTCCGCGGCACTGGGCAGAATGCTCACAGCAGCAGCTATGATGGGCAGCATGCTCAAAGGCGATAAGGATTTGGTAACATTGCAGATTCGCAGCTTAGGCCCTCTGAAAGGCATCGTGGTTTCCGGTGACTCCCATGGTCGTGTGAAAGGCTATGTGTTCAATCCCAATGTGGATATTCCAAGCAAATATCCCGGCAAGCTGGATGTGGGCGGCGCAATTGGGGAAGGTTACATGAGCGTTATCCGTGACATCGGTCTGAAGGAACCCTATGCCGGCAGAATTCAGCTGGTCAGCGGCGAAATCGCAGAAGACCTGACATATTATTTTGCGCAGTCTGATCAGACACCTTCTTCTGTTGGTCTGGGTGTACTGGTGGAAACAGATACATCTATCCGTCGTGCAGGCGGCTTCATCATTCAGCTGATGCCGGGGGCTTCCGAGGATATCATCGGCAGACTGGAGAACAAGCTGAAGGAAATATCGTCCATTACCACCCTGCTGGACGTGGGCAACACACCGGAGATGATACTGGAGTATGTGCTTGGGGAATTCGGCCTGGAAATCGGCGGAAGGCTTCCGGCTGCATTTTACTGCAACTGTACAAAGGACCGGGTGGAGAAGGCATTGATCAGCGTGGGCAGAAAGGATATAGGGGAAATGATAGAGGATGGCAAGCCCATTGAGGTGAACTGCCATTTCTGCAATAAGAATTACACGTTTTCCGTGGATGAACTGAAGGATATGCTGGAAAAAGCAAAATAACAATAAGAGCCAGTCGCAGGACTGGCTTTTACTTGTAATCATTTGAAATCAGATATAACTTACTTCAACCTCTATCAGTGATGATATATGTTTGAAAAAGGTACACTGTTGTTCATTGATTATAATTTGGTTACGTTTGTAGCCTGAGGACCCTTAGCTCCGTTTACTACATCGAACTCAACTTCTGCGCCCTCATCTAAGGACTTGAAGCCATCCATGTTCAGACCTGAGTAGTGAACGAATACATCGTTTCCCTGCTCGTCGGAAATAAATCCGTAACCCTTCTGGTTGTTGAACCACTTAACTGTACCTTTCATTACGATACCTCCAAAAAATATAAAAAATAGAAAAATGTGATATGTTGCAAGCAATTTCGCAACTGTCCTAAGGATATCATAAATGTTGAAAAGTGTCAAACGTTTTTGGGCATTAAGTATAAACAATTTATATAAACCTCAGATTCTGTTGTTCAAAGGTTAAAATATAAAGAAATACAGGCAGAAAGGTGAATTTTATGATATACTATAGCATATTTCAATGCAGTACAGCATGCATATTATTGTGTAAAGAAGGGATTTGAATGAAAATCTGTAATATATGGAACCATTTTTCTACCATTACAAGGCACAGAAACCTGGTCAGGAAGCATTGCTTCCAGATTGGCCTGTACTGGCAGGGGCTGACCCATGACCTCTCCAAGTACAGCCCGGAAGAATTCTGGACCGGGGTTAGGTACTACCAGGGAAACCGAAGCCCCAATGCGGCTGAGCGGGAGACGGTAGGTTATTCCAGGGCCTGGCTCCACCACAAGGGCAGGAATAAACACCATTATGAGTATTGGATAGACATATCCAACCACAAGGAAGAGGGATTGGTGGGCAATAAGATGCCGCTGCGCTATGTGGCTGAGATGGTCTGCGACCGGATTGCTGCCTGCGAGGTGTATAAGGGCAAGGCTTATACCAGCGCCGCCCCGCTGGAGTATTACGAGTATACAAAGAATTACATCACCGTCCATCCCCGGACCAGG
>OHKN01000520.1_pt1 | contig 20472 bp, 17 predicted proteins | sample 1568841 | NCBI WGS metagenome assembly OHKN01 (sample SAMEA3879579, study PRJEB24766) | human gut metagenome | biome: human-associated habitat; feature: feces | place: USA | collected 1985/1987
TCACGCCGATGGTACTGCGTAACAGTGGGAGAGTAGGTAGCCGCCGTTTTTGATGGAAGCCTCCGAGTCAGTCAAATGATTCGGAGGCTTTTTTTGTGTTTATACTGATTTGGCTATACTCTGCTCAACTGTATAACTATTAAGATATGCTCTTTTGCTTACAAGCTACTTTACTCTATTATATCCGATAAATTGTTACTCTATATGTAGGTTAAATAAAAAATCGTAGTTTGTATAGTGAAAAAACTTTCATTTTATTTTGTGATTTAAAAATAATCCCTACCTTTGCATCGATTTAAACAATAAAAGACAGTATATGAACCAAATGTTTATACATATTTTGCTATGCGGCATTATTATTCTACTGGCAAAGTCAGCAGGAAGTGAGTGTCGTGCATAAATGTATGTATAAAAATGATATACGAAAGCCTTTCTCACTTCCTTGTGTGAAAGGCTTTTTTAATGATTATAATTAAAACAAAAGTATAAAATTGAAAGCTATGGGCGATAGATTATTTATTTTCGACACCACTCTTCGTGATGGTGAGCAGGTTCCGGGATGTCAGTTAAATACAGTAGAAAAGATTCAGGTAGCTAAACAACTTGAAGCTTTGGGAGTAGATGTTATAGAAGCAGGATTTCCTATTTCAAGTCCGGGGGATTTTAATTCTGTGATTGAAATATCTAAAGCTGTAACTTGGCCGACTATCTGTGCTTTGACTCGTGCGGTAGAGAAAGATATTGATGTGGCTGCAGATGCATTGAGATTTGCTAAGCATAAACGTATCCATACCGGTATTGGTACTTCTGATTCACATATTAAATATAAATTCAATTCTACTCGTGAAGAAATTATAGAACGTGCGGTAGCAGCCGTGAAATATGCCCGCCGTTTTGTAGATGATGTGGAGTTCTATGCAGAAGATGCAGGAAGAACTGATAATGAGTATTTGGCACGCGTAGTTGAAGCGGTGATCAAGGCCGGTGCTACGGTAGTGAATATTCCTGATACTACAGGATATTGTTTACCCGAAGAATATGGTGCGAAAATTAAATATTTGGTAGATCATGTGGATGGTATTGATAAAGCAATTATTTCTACTCATTGCCATAATGACTTGGGTATGGCTACAGCTAATACTATTAATGGTGTCTTGAACGGAGCGCGTCAAGTAGAAGTGACAATCAATGGTATTGGTGAGCGTGCCGGCAATACTTCTTTGGAAGAAGTGGCAATGATTATTAAATGCCATAATGACATTCATATTCAAACTAATATTAATACTCAAAAAATTTATCCGACGAGCCGTATGGTATCTAGTCTTATGAATATGCCGGTTCAGCCTAATAAAGCTATTGTAGGTCGTAATGCTTTTGCACATTCGTCAGGTATCCATCAGGATGGTGTGTTGAAGAATGTACAGACTTATGAAATCATTGATCCCAAGGATGTGGGTATTGATGATAATGCTATCGTGCTGACAGCTCGTAGTGGACGTGCGGCATTGAAACATCGTCTTCATGTTTTAGGTGTGGAATTGGAACAGGATAAATTGGATAATGTATATGAAGATTTCTTGAAGCTAGCCGATAAGAAGAAAGATATCACCGATGATGACATTCTTGTATTGGCAGGAGCCGACAGAAGTGTCAATAATCATATTAAATTAGATTATCTGCAAGTGACGAGTGGCGTTGGTGTTCGTTCCGTTGCCAGTCTTGGGCTGAATATAGCAGGCGAGCATTTTGAAGCTGCTGCCAGTGGTAATGGTCCTGTAGATGCCGCTATTACTGCATTGAAAAAGATTATTGACCGCCACATGGTATTGAAAGAATTTACTATTCAGGCTATCAGTAAAGGTAGTGATGATATGGGTAAAGTACACATGCAGGTGGAATATGACGGACAGATGTATTACGGCTTTGGAGCGAATACAGACATCATTGCTGCATCAGTAGAAGCATATATCGATTGTATCAATAAGTTTAAAAGATAATAATACGTAAATACAAAAATGGCTAACACATTATTTGATAAGATTTGGGATGCCCATGTAGTACAGAAAGTGGAGGATGGGCCCACTCAGCTTTATATTGACAGACTTTATTGTCATGAGGTAACTAGTCCGCAGGCTTTTTCAGGATTGCGTGCACGTGGAATAAAAGTATTTCGTCCTGACCATATTTATTGTATGCCGGATCATAATACCCCGACTCATGATCAGGATAAACCAATTGAAGATCCTGTTTCTAAGACTCAGGTAGATACATTGGCCAAGAATGCTGCTGATTTTGGCTTGGCACATTTCGGGATGATGGATAAGAGAAATGGTATTATTCATGTCGTAGGTCCTGAGAGGGGATTAACTTTGCCGGGTATGACTATTGTTTGTGGTGATTCGCATACTTCTACTCACGGAGCAATGGGAGCTGTTGCTTTTGGGATAGGCACAAGCGAGGTTGAAATGGTTTTGGCTTCGCAATGTATTCTTCAGTCTCGTCCTAAAACGATGCGTATTACTGTAGATGGAGAATTGGGTAGAGGAGTAACTGCCAAAGATGTTGCTCTTTATATGATGTCGAAGATGACAACCAGTGGCGCTACCGGATACTTTGTGGAATATGCCGGTTCTGCAGTTCGTAATCTGACCATGGAAGGACGTTTGACTTTATGTAATTTAAGTATTGAGATGGGGGCCCGTGGGGGTATGGTTGCTCCTGATGAAGTGACTTTTGAATATATCAAAGGTAGAGAATATGCTCCAAAAGGTGTAGAGTGGGAAAAAGCCATGGCTTATTGGAAGACCTTGAAGAGTGATGAAAATGCCGTATTTGATAAAGAAGTAAGATTTGACGCTGCTGATATCCAACCTATGATTACTTATGGTACTAATCCGGGTATGGGTATGGGAATAACTGAGCATATTCCTGCTGATAATCATAGCGCTTCTTATAAAAAATCATTGGACTATATGGGATTCCAACCCGGAGAATCATTATTGGGTAAGAAAATTGATTATGTATTCTTAGGAGCTTGTACCAATGGTCGTATAGAGGATTTCCGTGCTTTTGCTTCCATAGTGAAAGGAAAGAAGAAGGCAGACAACGTGATTGCTTGGCTGGTTCCGGGTTCGTGGATGGTAGATGCGCAGATTCGAGAGGAAGGATTGGATAAAGTGTTGGAAGAAGCCGGGTTCGCTATTCGTCAGCCGGGTTGTTCTGCTTGTTTGGCTATGAATGATGATAAGATTCCTGCCGGTAAATATTCTGTGTCGACTAGTAATCGTAATTTTGAGGGGCGTCAGGGACCGGGGGCACGCACTCTGCTCGCCAGTCCGTTGGTAGCAGCAGCAGCAGCAGTAACCGGAGTTATTACCGATCCGAGAGAATTAATGTAAATGAGTCCTTTTGTCAGGACAAAAAATTATTGTCATAAACAGATGAAAACTTTAGGAGCTATTATAAGAATGTGCTATGGCATTGGTTTGCTATTATGCATTGTCGCTCTCTTTTTTCCGGAAGGGAATGTGCTTCGCGAATTGGCAATCTATATACTTGTGACAGTTTCGGTTTTTAATTGGTATAAAGAATACAAGTCTAAAAAAAAAGAGTGAATATGAAACAGAAATTCAATATAATAACAAGTACTTGTGTCCCTCTTCCTCTGGAAAATGTGGATACAGACCAAATCATCCCTGCCCGTTTTTTAAAGGCAACCACACGCGAAGAGAAATTCTTTGGTGATAATTTATTCCGTGATTGGCGTTATAATCCTGACGGTTCTTTAAATAAAGATTTCGTATTGAATAACCCCATTTATGGGGGGGAAATCCTTGTGACCGGAAAAAATTTTGGTTCGGGATCCAGCCGTGAACATGCTGCATGGGCAATTGCGGGATATGGCTTTCGTGTGGTCGTTTCTAGCTTCTTTGCTGATATCCATAAGAATAACGAGCTGAATAACTTTGTTTTGCCGGTGGTGGTAAGTGAAGGTTTTTTGAAAGAACTGTTCGACTCTATCTACGCGGACCCGAAAACAGAAGTAGAGGTAAACTTGCCCGAACAGACAATAACCAACAAAGCAACAGGAAAGAGTGAATCTTTCGAGATTAACGGCTATAAAAAGCATTGCCTGATGAATGGTTTGGATGATATCGACTTTTTGCTGACCAATAAAGATAAAATAGAAGCATGGGAGAACGCGTCAAAATAGAAATCATGGATACAACCCTTCGTGATGGTGAGCAGACCAGCGGAGTGTCATTCGTACCCCATGAAAAATTGATGATTGCCCGTTTGCTGTTGGAAGATTTAAAGGTAGACAGGGTGGAGGTTGCCTCGGCCCGTGTATCGGATGGTGAGTTTGAAGCTGTGAAAATGATATGCGACTGGGCCGCACGGCGCAACCTGCTTCATAAGGTAGAAGTGCTTGGCTTTGTGGATGGGCACACTTCAGTGGATTGGATACAAAGTACCGGTTGCCGGGTAATAAACTTGCTTTGCAAAGGCTCGTTGAAACATTGTACTCACCAACTGAAAAAAACGCCGGAAGAACATATCGAAGATATAATTAATGTAGTGCATTATGCCGATGAATTGGATATTGCCGTTAATGTTTATTTGGAAGATTGGAGTAATGGTATGAAGGATTCTCCCGAATATGTATTCCAATTGATGGACGGTCTGAAAGCTACTAGCATCAAACGCTATATGTTGCCTGATACTTTGGGAATTTTAAACCCTTTGCAGGTTATCGAGTATATGCGGAAAATGAAAAAACATTATCCCGATATGCATTTCGATTTCCATGCACACAATGACTATGACCTTGCCGTGAGCAATGTGCTGGCTGCTGTACTCAGCGGAGTGAAAGGACTTCATACCACCATCAATGGATTGGGAGAACGAGCCGGTAATGCACCACTTGCTAGTGTTCAGGCTATTCTAAAAGACCATTTTAGTGCGCTGACGAACATTGACGAAAGCCGATTGAATGATGTAAGTCGTGTGGTCGAGTCTTATTCGGGCATTGTAATTCCGGCCAATAAGCCGATTGTGGGCGAAAATGTATTTACTCAGGTAGCAGGAGTTCATGCCGATGGAGACAACAAGAATAATCTTTATTGCAATGACCTGTTGCCGGAACGATTTGGCCGCAAACGTGAATATGCATTGGGTAAAACAAGCGGTAAGGCGAATATTCGTAAAAACTTAGAGGATCTTGGACTAGAACTCGATGAAGACTCTATGCGCAAAGTAACGGAACGCATCATCGAGTTGGGTGATAAGAAAGAATTGGTCACTCAGGAAGACTTGCCTTATATTGTTTCCGATGTATTGAAACATGGTGTGGTAAGTGAAAAGGTGAAGCTGAAGAGTTACATTGTGACACTTGCTCATGGTTTGAAGCCGATGGCTACTGTACGGATGGAAATCAATGGAAAGGAATTCGAGGAAAATTCCAATGGTGACGGTCAATACGATGCCTTTGTACGTGCATTGCGAAAAATATATAAAGTGACATTGGGACGTAAGTTTCCGATGCTGACTAATTATGCGGTAACTATTCCTCCCGGTGGACGTACCGATGCTTTTGTGCAGACTGTGATAACCTGGAGCTTTGAAGATAAAGTCTTCCGTACCAGAGGGTTGGATGCAGACCAGACGGAAGCTGCAATTAAAGCTACCCTGAAGATGTTGAATATCATAGAGAGTGAGTATGAAAACATCGATTAAGGCATTGTCGGAGGAGAAACAGATAAAAATGAAGTAAATAAATAAAAGAAAAGATGGATTTTAAAATTGCAGTATTAGCCGGTGACGGTATCGGACCGGAGATTTCAGTACAAGGCGTTGATGTGATGAATGCCGTTTGTGAGAAGTTCGGACACAAGGTAAGTTATAAATATGCGATCTGTGGTGCAGATGCGATAGACAAGGTGGGCGATCCGTTTCCCGAAGCGACTTATGAAATTTGCAAGGATGCGGATGCCGTATTGTTCTCGGCTGTAGGTGACCCTAAGTTTGATAATAACCCAACGGCAAAGGTACGCCCGGAGCAAGGGTTGTTGGCTATGCGGAAGAAATTGGGATTGTTTGCTAACATCCGTCCGGTACAAACCTTTAAATGTTTGGTTCATAAATCGCCATTGCGTGCAGAGCTGGTAGAAAATGCAGATTTTATCTGTATCCGTGAGTTGACCGGTGGAATGTATTTCGGAGAGAAATATCAGGACAATGATAAGGCATACGATACAAATATGTATACTCGTCCCGAGATAGAACGTATTCTGAAAGTCGGATTCGAATATGCCATGAAGCGCCGCAAGCATTTGACAGTAGTCGATAAGGCAAATGTATTGGCTTCTTCCCGCTTATGGAGACAAATTGCACAGGAAATGGCTCCTCAATATCCAGAAGTAACTACGGACTATATGTTTGTAGACAATGCGGCAATGAAAATGATTCAGGACCCATGTTTCTTTGATGTGATGGTAACAGAAAATACTTTCGGTGATATTCTTACTGATGAAGGCTCTGTTATTAGCGGTTCCATGGGATTGCTGCCTTCTGCTTCAACCGGTGAGAGTACTCCTGTTTTTGAGCCGATTCATGGTTCATGGCCTCAGGCTAAAGGCTTGAATATTGCTAACCCGCTGGCTCAAATTTTATCAGTAGCGATGTTGTTTGAGTATTTCAATTGCAAAGAAGAAGGTGCATTAATTCGCCGGGCGGTAGATGCTTCTTTGGATGCAAATGTGCGGACACCCGAAATTCAGGTAGAAGGAGGTGCTAAATACGGAACAAAAGAAGTTGGTGCTTGGATTGTGGACTATATCAAGCAGGCGTAATCCGGTTTTATGCTGATGAGATAAGTTTTTCATGCTGTTGAAACAACAGTTTCATATTAATGAAATAACAATTTTGCAGGCATGAAAATAGGTGAAACAGAATACAAAAGTATAAGGTTGCGGTGGAAAAAAAACGAACCTTATACTTTTTTTTATTTAACTAAAGGAATCATTTCGCAGATTGCCGTACTTTTGCAACAAAATCTATTATAGATGAAACGAATACTGTGTTATTTTCTTTTCTTTTGTGTTTGCATTTATATGCAGGCACAGACGTATGATCAATTGGCAGCTCGTGCTGTGGAGGCGGCGGAGCGAGATAGTTTGGAACTTTCGGAAAAACTGTTTGAAGAGGCATTAAAGCTGGAACCGGCAAATATGCGCAATTCTATGCTGTTTTCAAATTTGGGGACAGTGCAACATCGGTTGGGGAAAATCGATAAAGCGATAGAATCCTATACTTTAGGACTTAATTTAGCTCCTTATTCCGTTACTATTTTATTGAATAGGGCTGCTCTGTATTTAGAGAAAAACCTTTATGAGAAAGCATATCTTGATTATTGCAATGTGATAGATATTGATAGAAAAAATCAGGAAGCTTTACTATATCGCGCTTACATTTATATGCAGCGTCGGGACTATAAAGAAGCCCGAATAGATTATAATACTTTGTTGCAAGAAGAGCCTAAAAACAAGATGGGGCGTTTGGGAATGGCTCTGCTGAATCAGAAAGAGTTAAAGTTTCGGGAAGCATTGGAAGAATTTAATCGTATGATAACGGATTATCCTAATGATGCTTCTTTATTGAAAGCACGTGCCAATTTAGAGATAGAAATGAACACTCCCGACTTGGCATTACTGGATTTGGAATCGGCAGCCAAGTTATCTCCTAAAGATGCGGAAATATACGTCATGTGTGGTGAAATATATCTGAGCCAGAAGAAAAAAAGGGAAGCTTATGTTGCTTTTGAAAAAGCAATAGAATTAGGCGTTCCCCGTCCAGAACTGCAAGATAAATTAAAGGCCAGTAAATAATATCTGGTCTTTAATTCTTTATTTCCCAATCTTCTTTTTGATCAGTTCGACAAATTCTTTTCCATATTTATCTTTTTTGTATTCTCCAATACCACTGATTTCTCCAAAAGCCTCAATACTGGTAGGTTGCTGTGTTGCTATCAGATGTAAGGTTTTATCAGATAATACAATATAGGCAGGGATGGCTTGTTGGTCTGCCAATCTCTTTCTTAATAGACGAAGTTCTTCAAATAGATCCTTATTTTCTTCACCGAAGGTTGTTGGCGTAGAGAAGAGGGCTTCCGGTTCTTGAGCCTTTTTCCTGCGACGTTCTTTCGGAGTGAATTCTTCCCGTTTTATGACAACCAGCATCGCCGGTTCTTTTCCGAATAGGACTTTATGCCCGCTTTCTGTTATTTTCAGATGGTTGTTTTCATTATATGCAATTTCAAAATAACCCAAGTTAAGCATTTGCAGCAAATAATCCTGCCAGTCACGGGCAGGGATATCTCGTCCGGCAGCATAAGTCTTCAGCTTGTCGTATCCTTTTTCTATCAATTCTTGTCCGGCAGCTCCCTTTAGGATGTCCACCAGCATGTGTGTACCGATTTGTTGATTGGTGCGTGCGATAGCGCTCAATGCTTTTTGGACGATGATAGTACCGTCAAACCTTTCCGGGGGATTACGGCATACATCACAATTACCACAATCATGATCCATCGTTTCTCCGAAATAGTTAAGAAGAATACGCCGACGGCAAATATCCGCTTCTGCATATTGTTGCATACGGTGGAGTTTCTCTAAATTTATTTCCTGTTGATTGCTTTCGGTAGCAAACTTTGATAGCAGAATCAAATCACTTAAAGAATAAAAAAGTAATGTATCGCTTTCCATTCCGTCCCGTCCTGCACGACCGATTTCCTGATAAAAGCTTTCAATGCTTTTGGGGAGGTTGTAGTGGATGACCCAGCGAACATTTGATTTGTCTATGCCCATACCAAAGGCAATGGTGGCACATACTACTTGTACGCGGTCATTAATAAAGTCATTTTGGGCTTCATCGCGTGCAGTCGCACTCAGTCCGGCGTGATAAACAGCTACGCGTATTCCATGTTTTCTTAGCATTTCTGCCACGTTTTCCGTTTTGCTTCGGCTCATGCAATAAATAATTCCACATTCATTTTTATGGCGTGCTATAAATTCAAGTATGGTGCGTGTCTTGTCTTTTTGCTGGTATCCTCTTTTTACTTCCAAACTCAGATTAGGACGGTCGAAGGATGAAATAAATATTTTAGGATTACGTAAAGATAATTGTTTGATAATATCTTGACGGGTTATTTTATCGGCTGTGGCAGTTAAAGCTACGATTGGAACGTTAGGGAATTGTTCTCTGATTGTCTTGAGTTGAGTGTATTCTGGTCGGAAATCATGTCCCCATTGTGAGATACAATGAGCTTCATCTATGGCAACCAATGAAATGTGGATATCTTTTAATAAGAAGTTCATTTCCATTAGTAATCGTTCGGGGGAAATATAAAGTAATTTGATTTTCCCTTGCATACATTCCCGGCGTAGGTTGAAATTCTCCGTTTCGTCATTTGTGCTGTTCATTGCACGAGCCGCAATACCATTGGCTCTCAAACTTTCTACCTGGTCTTTCATTAATGAAATAAGCGGAGATACGACAATGGTCGTTCCGTCCATCATCAGAGCAGGAAGTTGATAACAAATTGATTTTCCACCTCCGGTGGGCATAAGAACCAAGGTGTCTTTTTTATCCAGTATGTTTTGGATAATGTTTTGTTGCAAAGGACGAAACGTATCGTATCCGAAGTATGTTTTGAGGATATGGAGCATATTCTGTTTATTATTTTAAAAGATAATGGAGAGCAAAGGTAGTAAAATCTTTAAGATGTGATGCTCTCTATATTGGTAATTAATTTGAGAGAGGACTTTTTGTAGATAACTGATTCAGGATGACACTGCTTCATTTGATAGTTTTTTGTCTGATATCTCAAGTCTTAATAAAGTTTTTTGAAGAAATTTGAATGCTGTGTTGTGATTAATTAAGAATAGAATTTAGCAAAAAAATTTGCATAAGCCAAAAAGAATCCCCACATTTGTACAAAATTTAATCATTATAATCTTATTAACTAACCAAACAAAAAAACTAAGTGATGAGCGACGCAGAAAAACAAGTAGAAGTTCAGGAAGAGGCTCCTAAGAAAAGACCTTATAACCTGCGAGAGAAAAAAGACAAAAAGGCTGCTTATAGATCATTGATCAGAGCAGAACTTGCTGATGAACTGTATGATAAAATTTTGAATATCATCGTGGTTCAGAAGAAATATAAGGATCCCAATTATTCTGCTAAAGATTTAGCGAGAGAGTTGAAGACAAACACTCGTTATTTGTCTGCTGTTGTAAATTCTCGTTTCGGTAAAAATTATTCTTGTCTTTTGAATGAGTATCGTATCAAGGATGCTAAGCATCTGTTGGTTGATAAACGTTATGCAGATAAGAATGTAGAAGAAATTAGTTCGATGGTAGGTTTTGCTAATCGTCAGTCTTTTTATGCAGCATTTTATAAAAATGTAGGAGAAACTCCTAATGGTTTCCGTAAGAGAAATATGGAAAAATAAAATATTAGTATCAAATATGATTTAGTAAAAAAGGAAAACAATAGTTTTCCTTTTTTTGTTTCAACATGAAACTGACATGGCGCTATTGGAAAAACACTTATTTATGATATTGGTAAGAGAGATTATGTTAGCAAGTTGCAAGTAGTATGGAGAAAGAAATAAAAGAAGAGAAAACGTTTGATTACACAGTAGAGCAGTTTGCGGATTTGCAATTGCTTCGTTATGTAGTACATGGTTTTGAGGACCTGTCGTTGGAGCAAAAAGAATTGGTTTATTATTTATCACAGGCAGCTTTGGAAGGTCGTGATATTTTGTTTGACCAAAATGGAAAATATAATTTGGTTATCCGTAGGATGCTTGAAACAGTATATACGGATTATCAGGGAAACCGTGCGGATGCAGATTTTGTCAATCTGGAGATTTATTTGAAACGGGTATGGTTTTCAAATGGCATTCATCATCATTATGCCTCAGACAAGTTTGTTCCGGCGTTTACTCCCGAATTTTTCAGAACGGCATTGAAAAATGTCGATGCTGCTAAATTGCCTTTGGCGGATGGCGAGACGGTAGATACGCTTTGTGATAGAATCTTTCCGGTTATCTTTGATCCTAAGGTTATGTCTAAACGCGTAAATCAGGCTGACGGGGAAGACCTGGTATTGACTTCGGCTGCGAATTATTATGATGGGGTAACCCAGCAAGAAGCGGAAGAGTTTTACAATGCTCTGAAAAATCCGGCTGATGACCAGCCTGTCATGTTTGGAATGAATAGTCGTTTGGTAAAAGAAAACGGACAAGTGCAGGAGAAAGTATGGAAATCAGGCGGATTGTATGGGGCGGCCATCGATAAAATAATTTGTTGGTTGGAGAAGGCTTTCGAAGTGGCAGAAAATGAAGTGCAGAGGGCCGTGATTGAAAAGCTTATCCGTTTTTATAAGGAGGGAGATTTACATACGTTTGATGAATATTCTATCCTTTGGGTAAAGGATTTGGATTCCCGTGTTGATTTTGTCAATGGGTTTATAGAAAGCTATGGTGACCCGTTGGGGATGAAAGCAAGTTGGGAATCCATTGTCAATTTTAAGGATTTGGAAGCAACCAAACGTACGGAGACAATCAGTGCCAATGCGCAATGGTTTGAAGATCACTCACCGGTAAATCCGTCTTTTAAAAAGAAGAAAGTGAAAGGCGTATCTGCAAAAGTCATAACGGCAGCAATGCTGGGAGGTGATTTATATCCGGCAACAGCTATCGGCATCAATCTGCCTAACTCGAATTGGATTCGTAGTGTTCACGGATCGAAATCCGTAACTATTGGCAATTTGACAGATGCTTATAATAAGGCTGCTCATGGTAACGGTTTTATGGATGAGTTTGTATATGGTGCGGAAGAAAAAGAATGGATAGACAAGTACGCGGATTTGACGGGCGACCTTCATACCGATTTGCATGAATGTTTGGGGCATGGTTCGGGACAATTGTTGCCCGGCATAGATCAAGATGCTTTGAAAGCATATGGTTCTACCATCGAAGAAGCGCGTGCCGACTTGTTCGGCCTTTATTATTTGCCCGATCAAAAGATGATAGAACTTGGTCTGACTCCGAATGAAGATGCATTTAAGGCTGAGTATTATACATATATGATGAATGGATTGATGACTCAGCTTGTCCGCATTGAGTATGGTCATTCGGTGGAGGAGGCACACATGCGCAATCGTCAGTTGATAGCTAAGTGGGCTTATGAAAAAGGAGCCTCCGAAAAAGTTGTTGAACTGGTGAAGAAAGAGGAGAAAACTTATGTGAAAATCAATGATTATAAAAAACTGCGTGATCTGTTCGGTACTCTGTTAGCCGAAATACAACGTATCAAGAGCGAAGGAGATTATGAGGCAGCCCGTCAACTGGTAGAGAAATATGCCGTGAAGGTTGACCCGCAACTGCATGCAGAAGTCCTGTCGCGCTATGAAAAGTTGCATTTGGCTCCATACAAAGGATTTATCAATCCTGTATACGAGGCCGTGACCGATGAAAAAGGTCGTATAATCGATGTGAAGGTTTCTTATCAAGAGGGTTATGCCGAGCAAATGTTGCGATATAGCCGAGAGTATTCAAATCTACCTTATCTAAATGAATAAAAAAGGAAAACTATGGATGTACATGAAATAATAAAAGATATCAAGGGACAATTTCGTTTGTTTATGAATGGAGTTGTTTCTCAAAGTATGCGTGAAAAAGGACTGGATTATAAATTGAATTTTGGTATTGAACTCCCGCGCCTGAAAGAAATAGCTGCCCGTTATGAGAAGAACCATGATGTGGCTCAGGCATTGTGGAAAGAGAACATACGCGAATGTAAAATACTGGCCGGCATGTTGCAGCCTGTGGAAACCTTTTATCCCGAAATTGCAGATATTTGGGTAGAAGATATGCGTTATCCCGAAATTGCAGAACTCACTTGTATGACACTGTTTCAAGAACTGCCATATGCTTCGGAAAAAGCATTTGAATGGATGGCTGACGACCGCGAATATTTTCAGTTATGCGGTTTTATGCTGATGGCAAGACTATTGATGAAAGGCAATCAACTGAATGAACGTGCGGAAGCCGAATTTCTTGATCAGGCATTGACAAGCTTGCAGAGTGAAGAGCTACTGCCGCAAAAAGCAGCGGCTACAGCTTTGCGTAAGTTTGCTGTCCAAAGCCGGGAGAATAGCAAGAAGATAAACAGATTACTTGCCCCTATCGTCAAATCAGACAAGCCCGGAGTGGCAGTTTTGGCCTCTGAAATAAAATTAGAGGCAGAATATTGGCATTAAACTTTCATGTTATCACAAAAAGGTTTAACTTTGACGGCTGAACTGAAATCTGCGATGGAAGAAAATGTGAAAGATACTGTAAAACAGGTTTTAACTGAGTACCTGCAGAAGAACGGGCATCGAAAGACGCCCGAAAGGTATGCTATACTCGATACTATCTATTCCATCAAAGGGCACTTTGACATTGATACGCTCTATAATTATATGGCAACTGATGGCAAGTTTCGCGTCAGCCGTGCCACTCTTTATAATACTATTGTTTTGTTTATTGATGCAAAGCTGGTCATAAAACATCAGTTTGGTAACTCTTCCCAGTACGAGCGTGCGTACAATAATGAAACCCATCATCACATGATATGTACGGAATGTGGCAAAGTTACAGAGTTTCAGAATGAAAGTCTGAAGCAGGCTATTGCCAGTACGAAGCTGAAAAAGTTTACGGCTTCCAATTACTCCTTATATATATATGGTGTATGCAGCAAATGTACTTGGGCAAAACGCAAAAAGAAAAAAAATAAGTAACAATAAAACGAAGAAACATGAAAGTAGATGTCTTGTTAGGTTTGCAATGGGGTGATGAAGGCAAAGGTAAGGTTGTCGATGTATTGACTCCCCGTTATGATGTAGTAGCTCGTTTTCAGGGAGGACCTAATGCCGGTCACACTTTGGAATTCGAAGGTCAAAAATATGTACTCCGTTCTATTCCTTCGGGAATTTTTCAAGGTGATAAGGTAAATATAATCGGTAATGGTGTGGTACTTGACCCATCGTTGTTCAAAGCAGAAGCGGAAGCTCTCGAAGCCAGTGGTCATCCATTGAAGGAACGTTTGCACATTTCGAAGAAAGCACATCTGATTTTACCGACCCATCGTATTCTGGATGCTGCATACGAAGCTGCTAAAGGTGATGCAAAAGTGGGTACTACCGGTAAAGGTATTGGTCCGACTTATACTGATAAAGTTAGCCGTAACGGTATACGTGTGGGAGATATCCTCCATAATTTTGAAGAAAAATATGCAAAGGCAAAGGCTCGTCACGAACAAATCTTGAAGAGTCTGAACTATGAATATGATATAACGGAATTGGAAAAACAATGGTTGGAAGGAATCGAATACCTGAAACAATTCCATTTGGTAGATAGTGAACACGAAATCAATAACTTGTTGAAAGACGGTAAGACGGTCTTGTGTGAAGGTGCGCAAGGCACTATGTTGGATGTTGATTTCGGTTCTTATCCTTTTGTTACTTCTTCAAATACCATTTGTGCAGGTGCTTGTACCGGTTTGGGTATCGGTCCGAATAAAATCGGTAATGTTTACGGTATCATGAAAGCTTATTGCACGCGTGTCGGTGCAGGTCCTTTCCCGACTGAATTGTTTGACGAGACAGGCAAGAAGATTCGTGACTTGGGTCATGAGTATGGTGCTGTGACGGGGCGTGAACGTCGTTGCGGATGGATTGATCTGGTAGCCTTGAAGTATTCTATCATGGTGAACGGTGTAACTCAACTGATTATGATGAAGAGTGATGTGCTTGATGATTTTGATACCATCAAGGCGTGTGTAGCTTATAAGGTAAACGGCGAGGAGATAGATTATTTCCCGTATGATATTACAGATGGAGTAGAGCCTGTTTATGCCGAACTGCCGGGATGGAAGACAGACATGACCAAAATGACCAGTGAGGATGAATTCCCCGAAGAATTTAATGCTTATATCAGCTTCCTGGAAGATCAGTTGGAGACTCCTATCAAGATTATTTCTGTAGGTCCCGATCGTGAACAAATCATCGAACGCTATACCGAAGAGTAATTAGTCGGATATCCATAATAAGAAAAAGCGCAATTTTATCGGTTGCGCTTTTTTTATATGAATATCCAAAGAAGAGGGTTGGATATAGGTCGTATGTGGACATAAAAAAAAGGCTATCTTCCCAGACAGCCAATCTTTTTGTTAACCTTAAATCTAATACTATGAAAAACACGTTGCAAATATACGGACATTTATTGAAAATACAAGTTTTAGAGTCAAATCAGTGCGTATTATAACACGGTTTATTACGTTGTCGGATTTATTAACGAGCCGGGCTCTAAATAATCAGAAAATGTTATAATTCCTTTCATTGTAATAGGGAAGTCTTGTTTTTTCTAAGTAATGAAGATTATATGGGGAAGGGGTATAAAATAAAAAAGGAGCAACGCCTTGCTCCAACCTTTGTTAACCTTAAATCTAATACTATGAAAAACACATTGCAAAGGTACGGACTTTAGCGAAATATGCAAATAAAACAAGTAAAAAAGTATGTTTTCTAACACGTTTTAAGAGATTTGCTCTATTTGTTAAATCCGAGAAGCTATTTATCTGTTTCTTTTTTATCTTTTTTGCATATAAAACCGTATCTTTGTTACCACTTTTGCAAAAGGATAAAAACGAATGGTTTCAGTAGATAATTTAAAGGTAGAATTTGGAGTTACACCCCTGTTTGAGGATGTATCATACGTAATCAATAAAAGAGACCGCATTGCGCTGGTTGGAAAAAACGGTGCAGGCAAATCTACCATGTTGAAGATTTTGGCCGGTCTGCAAGCCCCCACTTCAGGTATGGTTTCTGTTCCAAAAGAGGTAAGTATAGGTTATCTGCCTCAGGTAATGATACTGAGTGATAAGCATACAGTGATGGAAGAAGCTGAGATGGCATTTGAACATATTTTCGAGATGCAGGAAAGCCTTGAAAAAATGAATCAAGAATTAGCCGACCGCACGGATTATGATTCGGAGGGATATCATAATTTGATTGAGAAGTTTACTCACGACAATGAACGCTTCCTGATGATGGGAGGTACTAACTATAAGGCTGAGATAGAGCGCACGTTGATAGGATTGGGTTTTTGCCGTGAAGACTTTACCCGCCCTACTTCCGAGTTTAGCGGTGGTTGGCGTATGCGCATCGAGTTGGCTAAGTTGCTCTTGCGCCGCCCGGATGTATTGCTTCTTGACGAGCCTACTAACCATTTGGACATTGAAAGTATCCAATGGTTGGAAAACTTCTTGAAGGTGAGTGCCGGAGCTGTGGTATTGGTCAGCCATGACCGCGCCTTTATTAATAATGTGACTAATCGTACCATTGAGATATCCTGTGGACACATTTATGATTATAAGGTGGCATATGATGAGTTTGTGGTGTTGCGCAAAGAACGTCGGGAACAACAACTTCGTGCATACGAGAATCAGCAGAAACAGATTCAGGATACGGAAGATTTTATAGAACGGTTCCGCTATAAAGCTACTAAAGCTGTACAGGTGCAAAGCCGCATCAAGCAATTAGAAAAAATTGTTCCTATTGAGATTGACGATGAAGATAATTCTGCATTGCGTCTGAAGTTCCCGCCCGCCATGCGTTCGGGTAATTATCCTGTAATTTGTGAAGGAGTGAAGAAAGCCTATGGCAATCATGTTGTGTTTCATGATGTGACTCTGACCATTAATCGTGGTGAGAAGGTTGCATTTGTGGGAAAGAACGGTGAAGGTAAGTCTACGTTGGTAAAATGTATTATGGACGAGATTCCATACGAAGGCAAGCTGACCATCGGACACAATGTACAAATCGGATATTTTGCCCAAAATCAGGCCCAGCTGCTGGATGAGAATCTGACAGTGTTTGACACAATTGATTATGTGGCTAAAGGAGATATCCGTTTAAAAATCAGAGATATATTGGGAGCCTTTATGTTTGGAGGCGAAGCATCGGACAAGAAAGTAAAAGTACTTTCGGGAGGAGAGCGTAGCCGATTGGCTATGATTAAATTGCTGCTTGAACCGGTTAACTTTCTTATTTTGGATGAGCCTACCAACCATCTTGATATGCGTTCGAAAGATGTACTGAAGGAAGCGATTAAAGAGTTTGACGGTACGGTAGTGGTAGTATCCCATGACCGTGAGTTTCTGGATGGGTTGGTGACTAAAGTTTTTGAGTTTGGCGGCGGTGTGGTGAAAGAACATATCGGAGGTATTTATGATTTCTTGCAGAAAAAGAAGATAGAGAACCTGAATGAACTGCAACTTTCTTCTTCTCCTACTGCTTCTGCGATGAAAAAAGAAGAAGGAGAACCGGTAAGTGAGAATAAACTCTCATACGAGGCTCAGAAAGAATTGAATAAAAAATTGCGTAAATTGGAGAAACAAGTGGCAGACTGCGAGCAGAAAATAGAAAAGCTGGAAGCGCAGATAGCCGAAGTCGAAGCTAAGATGGCAACTCCTGAAGGGGCATCGGACATGAGTCTTTACGAGCAGCACCAACAGTTGAAGAAAGATTTGGATGCTGTGGTAGAGGAATGGGAGAGTGTTTCTATAGAGCTGGAAGAAGCACAGGGCTGACAATCAAATATAATTTTATATATAGATTCAGATGAAAGCAAAACATTATTTACCTATGGCTGCACTGGCGCTGACGATAGCTGCCGGCTGTGAAAGCAAGAAAGAGGCTGTGATGGCTTCAGGAATAGATTTAGGCAACTTGGATACAACTGTGGTCCGAGGTGCGGATTTCTTTCAATATGCTTGTGGCGGTTGGATGAAAAAACATCCGTTGACAGACGAGTATTCACGCTTCGGTTCATTCGATATGCTGGCAGAGAACAATCGCGAGCAGTTAAAAGGATTGATTGCGGAAATTGCCGGACAGGAAAATGAGAAAGGCACGGTAGCTCAAAAGATTGCCGATATTTATAATTTGGCGATGGACAGTGCCAAACTGAATACAGAAGGAATAGAGCCTATCAAAGCAGATTTGGAGAGAATCGCTTCGGTAAAAGACAAGGAGGAGATCGTTCCGTTGATGGCTGAATTGTCTCATATCGGCATACGTCCTTATTTCACTTTCTTTGTTGATGCCGATATTATGGACAGTAAGAGTAATTTATTCCAATTATATCAGGGAGGTATCAGTTTGGGTGAGAAGGAATATTATTTGGATACCGATGAGGCTACAACAGATATTCGTAATAAATATAAGGAACATATTGTAAAGATGTTCCGGCTGGCGGGCTTTGATGAATCTGCTGCCCGGAAGAATATGGAGGCAGTGCTTGAAATTGAAACACGCATAGCCAAAGCTTCTTTCAGTGCTGTGGAACAGCGTAATCCTGCTGCCAATTATCATAAGATGACGTTGGATGAACTGAAGAAATCTGTTCCGGGCATCGATTGGGATGCATTTCTCAGTGGGGTGGGAGTAAAAGGTGTTACGGAACTGAGCGTGTCTCAGGTGGAACCCATCAAGGAAGTGGAAAAGATAATCAATACCATACCTGTAGAAAAGCAAGTTGCTTATATGCAATGGAAGTTAATCAACCGGGCAGCGAGTTACTTGAGTGATGAGTTTGTGGCACAGAACTTTGATTTTTATGGCAAAACCTTATCGGGAAGAAGAGAAAACCAACCTCGCTGGAAACGTGCGGTGGGCACAGTGAACGGCATGTTGGGTGAAGCGGTAGGACAGATGTATGTGGAAAAATACTTCCCCGCTGCCGCCAAAGAACGTATGGTGCAGCTGGTCAAGAACCTGCAGACGGCGTTGGGCGAACGCATCCAAAACTTGGAATGGATGGGCGACAGTACTAAAGCCAAAGCCATCGAGAAGTTGAATTCTTTCTATGTGAAAGTGGGCTACCCCGATAAGTGGAGAGATTATACGGCTTTGGATGTTGAAAAAGACTCTTATTGGGCAAATGTGAAACGTGCCACTAAGTTTGAACTCGATTATGAATTGGCAAAGGCCGGTAAGCCGGTAGATCGTGACGAGTGGGGAATGACTCCGCAAACTGTGAATGCTTATTACAATCCGACTACCAATGAAATTTGTTTCCCCGCCGGTATCCTTCAGTATCCGTTTTTTGATATGAATGCCGATGATGCTTTCAATTACGGAGCTATCGGTGTGGTTATCGGACATGAAATGACTCATGGATTTGATGATCAGGGACGTCAATTCGATAAAGATGGTAATTTGAAAGACTGGTGGACACCGGAAGATGCGGAACGTTTCAATAAACGAGCTCAGGTAATGGTGAACTTCTTCGACAGCATTCAGGTATTGCCGGGATTATATGCGAACGGTTCTCTTACTTTAGGTGAGAATATTGCCGACCACGGAGGTTTGCAGGTTTCTTTCCAGGCATTTAAAAATGCAACCAAAGACGCTCCTTTGGGAGTGGTGGACGGATTTACACCCGAACAACGCTTCTTCCTGTCATACGCCGGAGTATGGGCGGGTAATGTACGTGATGAACAGATCCGTTTACAGACAAAATCCGATCCTCATTCTTTGGGCAGATGGCGTGTTAATGGAGCGCTTCCTCAAATCGGTGCATGGTATGAGGCATTCAACATAACCGAAAACGATCCGATGTATTTGGCACCGGAGAAGCGGGTTTCTATTTGGTAAGATATTCTTTGGTATCCGCCGGTAGAGGGTAGGTTTGGAATTTCACAAATTTAATCGGAAAACAGTGAAGTTGGGAATCTATCCTCTACGGTGGATATTTTTTCTTTTGATATAACTCTCTTTCTATTTGGATTTTAATCAATAAACCGTTATTTTTGCAGGCGATGAAACAAAGAAGGTATATAGCATGGTTTTTGATACTTGTTAGCATCATTATGTTAACGGCATCTGTCTTGCCGCACCATCATCACCGTGAAATACTTTGTTTGCAACATGATATTACAGTCTGTGGCTGTCAGTGTTCGGGGGAACAGCATAATCACGATGTATCGCATGACAAGCATACGTGTAATGCCGGTTGTGTGACTAAATTCAAGACTATTACTCCCGAGAAGGTGCAGAATAGCGTTTCGCCGGACTATTCCTTCTGTTCGTTGCTTTACACAGTGCCGGATATTTTGTTGCTTTCATTGCGACTTACCGAACGCAATACGATTCCTGATACTTATTATTTAGAAAAACTACATTCTACATGCCTGCCCCATGTCAAGGGTTTGCGTGCTCCTCCCTATGTTCTTGCTTAACAGATAGAAACGACCTTTTTATCCGCAACTTTGTTGCATCTTTATTATCCTAATTTTGTAATCAGATTAAAAAAGTAAGAACAAATAATATCATCATGAAGAAACTTATCTTTATGGGAGTCTT
>OHKN01000550.1_pt1 | contig 19814 bp, 13 predicted proteins | sample 1568841 | NCBI WGS metagenome assembly OHKN01 (sample SAMEA3879579, study PRJEB24766) | human gut metagenome | biome: human-associated habitat; feature: feces | place: USA | collected 1985/1987
TTCTTTTAGATACCTATCAACGTACTCTCTATATCCCGACTCCAAAACAAGGAACGCACAACTATTGTCCGTAAGCACTTGTTTTCGGTTCGATATTACCATCTCATAAATTTTTTTTGCTTTCTTCTGAATCTGCAATGCATTCTTTTTACAAAATTGATACTCTTTATCCAACAATTGCTGATACTTTTCATCTTCAACTTCCCGGATAATCAATTTTTCAATACATTCTTCCGGAACCGGAATCATATAATTAAAACGAAGAGAACCTTTAATTTCTTTTTTATCTCCTGGTACTCGAATCAAAATATTTGCCTCTTGTTTTTTGTCAAAAGACGAAACCGATACATAATAATTTATATTATGAATTTGCATAACTGCTCCAAATGCAAATTTATTTCGATCTGTATATCGAATATTCGGAACCTTTGTCAGTCCTCTTTTTTCTTTCTCATATTCCTGTAAAAATTTACAGTACTTCTCATCAATACGGTAAAAGTCCACGTTTATCCTCCGCATATAGAAAAACAGGGAGATAACCAAATTATCTCCCTGAAAATTAACGAATCGCATTCAAAGCAGCGAAGCACTTAAATTAATGGCTCGCATTCAAAGCAGCGAAGCACTTAAATTAACGGCCTGCACTCAAAGTAGCAGAGCACTTATCAAGTAAATTTCTTTACTTTTCTATAGTATATGCTATTTCCATTCAAAAATCAATCTTTATTTTCTTCTATTTATTTTCATTCTATTTATTTCCGGTTCGCCTTCTCCATATGCACATTCTTGCCCTTAATCTTCGCGCCACGCATCGCCTGCAACACAACATCTGCATGCTCTCTCGGCACCTCGACGAAGGTATAATTATCATACATATCGATGCTTCCAACCATGCGTCCCGGCATACCGGATTCTCCGGCAATGGCACCAAGAATATCGCCCGGACGGATGCCCTGATTCTTTCCGATGTTGATGAAAAGACGTGCTACATCTTCATTTCTGCCACGGCTTCCTCTGCCATTTCTTCCACCACGGCTGCGGCGGCTCTCATCCTCGAGATCCTCCAGCTCACGCAGCGGGCGGTTTTCCTCTAAGAGCTCCTCGCCCTCTTCGCCCATCATCATCTTGAGCAGCGCTGCTGCCAGATCGAGTGTCGTGTAATCCTCTTCCAGCACACGTTTTTCCACAATATCGATCACCTTGCTCAGATCGCTATCCTGCAGCACCTCGCCCACCTGGTCGAGAATCTTTTCTGCCTTGATGGAGGTCACATCATCCAGAGACGGAATCGCCTGCGGAATGATGCGGGTCTTGCAGTAGCGCTGGATCTCGCGCAGCTTATAAACCTCTTTGCCAACTACAAGGTTAAACGCCTTGCCCTCGCGTCCGGCACGGCCGGTACGTCCGATGCGATGTACATAATACTCGTCATCCTGCGGTACATCATAGTTGAATACCGCCTCGACATCATCGACGTCGATACCGCGGGCTGCCACATCCGTTGCCACCAGAATGTCCGTCCGTCCGGTACGGAATGCACGCATGACACGGTCACGCTGCTCCTGTTTCAAATCGCCGTGAAGCCCTTCTGCAAAATAGCCGCGTCCCTGTAAGCCCTGTACCAGCTCATCGACCTGCTTTTTCGTGTTGCAAAATACCACTGAGAGCTTCGGATCATAGAGATCCAGCAGACGGCACATAACCTCCAGCTTATTCTTCGGTTTTACTTCATAATAATACTGGGTTACCTTCGGAACGGTCAGCTCTTTCTTGACCACGCGCACAATCTGCGGATCTTTCTGGAAGTTCGCCGCGATCCGCTGAATTGCCTGCGGCATCGTCGCTGAGAACATCAGCGTCTGTCTCTCCTCCGGCAGTGCGCTTAAGATGGTTTCCATATCCTCTAAAAAGCCCATGTTCAGCATCTCGTCCGCCTCGTCGAGAACAACCGTGTGGATCTGATCCATCTTGACGGTTTTGCGGCGCATGTGATCCATCACACGCCCCGGCGTACCGATGATAACCTGCACACCATCCTTGAGGGAACGGATCTGACGTCCGATCTCCTGTCCGCCGTAGATCGGCAGAACCTTGACACCGTGCATGTATTTTGCCAGGCGGCGGATCTCCTCAGATACCTGGATGGCAAGTTCACGGGTCGGACAGAGAATGATCGCCTGCGGCTTCTTATTCTTCGGATCGATCTTCTGTAACAGCGGAATACCAAACGCAGCCGTCTTACCGGTACCGGTCTGTGCCTGTCCGATGATATCCAGTCCCTGCAGTTCCAGCGGAATCGCCTGTCCCTGAATCGGAGAAGCCGCCTCGAACCCCATATCGGTGATCGCACGCATGATCTTTGCATCTAACTCTAAATCTTCAAATCTGATTGTTTCCATTCTATTCCTTTCATTGTCTGATTAACGGTCTGCACATTCCGGAGATACATTTCATATATCATATTAGTTATCTTTTTTTGCATTCTTCCGGAATATTTACAAAAAAAGAAAGAGGCAGTTTGCCCCTTTGCAATACGCATAGCTATCACTATACCAGATCATAGTGTGGATGTCAAACAGATGGAGAAAAATTTGACATCCACCCCATTTGGGACTACACTAACAGTTGATTTCATACAGTTGCTGCATGCTCTATGAACCTGCCGGACTGTCACTGCATTTCTTATTTATATACACCCGAAGTTTTGTTGCACCGGATTTTCTCAAAACTTCCAGACATACATCACAGCAGAAAGGAGGACAGCGCCGTTCTTTTTCCAAAAGGTTTTTGATACAGGCGCCTGTTATCATTATGAAAATCATTGATTCACATTTGCACTTTTGTCCCGGTTACCCGCATTTCGATGAGATTGCCATCGAAGCCGGTCATATCAATAATGAAGAGCATCTGCGGGAATGCTTTCAGAAATATAATATCGTCGGCGGCATCGTCATGGGAAACCGCGGCGTTCACCCGGATAATCACACATACCCGGATTTTCTGCGCTATTGCGTCGGCGTCGAAGCACGAAAACTGACGCCGGGAAAGATTCAGAAGACATGCGATCTTGTCGAAGAAAACTTAAAACGGAATACCTGCGTCGGCATCAAACTCTATCCGGGATATGATTCCATCTACGTTACCGACGAGCGCTTCGAACCGATCTACGACCTCGCCAAGGCGTATAAAAAGCCGATTGCCATCCACACCGGACAGACCGCCGGTTCCAAAGCATTCATCAAATACAGCCATCCGCTGACCCTCGATGAAGCCGCCGTCCGCCATCCGGATGTCCAGTTCGTCATGTGCCACTTCGGCAACCCGTGGCTGATGGATGCCGCCGCCGTTGTCGAAAAAAATGAAAATGTCGCCGCCGACCTCTCTGGACTTTTAGAGGGCAAATTTGACATTCCGGAGTTTCTGGAAGAGCAGAGCGGGTATATCAGCACCCTGAAAACCTGGCTTGCCTACATCCGCGACTATGATAAGCTCATGTTCGGCACCGACTGGCCGCTCGCCAACTATGAAGATTACATCGAAATTACGAAACGGCTGATTCCGGAAAAATACTGGGAAACTGTGTTCTATCAGGCGGCGGAGCGGATTTATCATTGCAATTTTTAATGGATTTTTAGAAATCATAGCTCTTTTAAACCATAAAAAAGATACTGAAAACGGCTTATTTCAGGCTGTTCCCAGTATCTTTTTTATCTCAAAGCATCATTCTTTCCCGGCACCTGTCACGTCTAAAAACACATCCGCCACTCTTTCCATCCCCAGATACGCATACGGCAGCAGCAGCATAAAATACACCACCGAATACTGCCCCTTCGCCTCCCAGACCAGATGGAACAGGAATCCCCCAATAAACACGATTCCCGGAAGCAGCATCCCCCATCTGTCCGGTTCTCCACGTTCCTGCCTCTCCCAGACCATTTCCATTCCCTGTTTTTTCACAGCTTTCACAGTTTTTTCTGCCTTTTCTGCTTCTATCCTCTTTTCCCATGTTCGCTTCATCAGGACATGCTTACTTCGGCTTCCTTTGGCACTCATCCCGACAATCACCCATACACATGCCATCGCATACACAAACGTCTGCACCAGATTCGCCGCAAAAACATAGAGCCGGTTCAGACCCCCTTCTTCCTTGAAAAGCTCCCATGGCGGGGTTCCCTCCGCCCAGGAGGTATTTCCCACCTCCTGGATCCAGAGACTCTGAAAGGTCGGTTCCGCCCAGATTGACTCGATCTTCCGAACAAAGAAATCTGCGGCTTTCGCCGGTTCCTCTGCCATATCTGAAATCGTTTTCCGCAAATCTGCCTGCGCCCATGCGGCCGCCAGATCCGCATCCCCATCTGCCTTCTGAAAGAGTTTTACCTGATAGCCATTGTACCAGCCCGGTCCACGTTTGCTCTCCTCCAGTCCCATCTGCACCCAGGCAATCATCGGCGCACCGTCCGATACCGTGCGTCCGGTCACGGAAGAAATTCCTGTCTGAATCCCCCGGTTTCCAATCACATACACTGTAATCAGAAGCACCGCTGCCACCAGCAGGCGTGCTTTCCTTCGAAAGACTCCCGAGGATGCCAGATACAAAAACAGCGCCACCAGCACAATCTCATAATTCGACTTGAGGATCACCGCCGCCGCTACTGCTGCCGCGCCAATCCAGAAGTCTCTTTCCCGCCCCTCTTCCACATACCGCACCAGACGTTCCATCGCCAGACACGAAAGTCCAAATCCTGGCATCGTGCCGTACACGAAGAGGATATAGAAAGAAAATGGCAGACAGCACGCCATCCACAAAAGCAAGCTGCATCTTTCGTTTCCCCGGACCGTCATCCGCTGCAGGCTCACGATTCCCAGAATAAAAAATCCGATATTTAAAATCTGGAAAACTACATACGCCGCATCTCCAAAGAAAAATGCCAGCACTGCCATATAGAGAATCAGCCCGTTCTGAGACGGATAAGTGTACGCATACCCAAGCGGTCCTTCCGCTGTCCCATATGAATACGCCACCGGCTCCCAGGCGCTGAAATCGCCCTGCAGAAGTCCCTGCGCAGACGCCATACACTGATGGGAGTCAGAACCGCCCCAGGACGGGACAAGGAGAATCCAAAAAAGATAGGCAGCAGCCGCTAAAAGAAGCCACTGGTTCTTCCGGCACTTTCGTTCCTTTCTCCGCCTGTAAAACACCGTCAGTCCAATCACACCCGCACCAAAAAACAGGTGCAGAAACAGACTGTCCCTTCCATACTGTACAATCTCAGAACCTCCATAGACCCGGCAGGTCACAACCGCGCTGAGCAGTGTCAGGAAAAAAAGAATTCCTCCCAACAAAATCCGCACCAGCCCGATACAAAATTTTTCCAGCATTTTCTTCCTCTCTTCTGTCATTTCTGTCAAATTCAGGTTTCATCATTACTGTTCAAGCATCGTGCCCAGCAACTTTTTATCCCTTTTTCATTCCCATCTGCCTTAAAACTTCACTCATTTTATCAAGTCATTTGCCAAATGTCCACTCTTTCCGGCACTCTTTTTGTTACTATGAACAGCTACGGATTTGAACCGTTACCTCTTCCCCAAAATATAGCTTGACATTCCTCTTCGGTTCTGATATATCTTAAACATAGCAGTCATACAACTGACGGATAAGTGGATCAACCACATGAAGTATGACTGGAAATTGCCGACCGTCTGGGCGTCACAGCACAGACCGTGGGTATTTTTTTTACTTTTTTTCACTCTCACCGTCTCTGCTGGGATCGAAATTTTTCAACCAGGAGGGAAACACATGTCTGCTATGTATCAAACATTCCAAAACACACCTATCTTTCAAACGGCCTGGAGAGGTTTTCTGGGCTCCAAATGGACCGGCGAAGTGAACGTCCGCGATTTCATCCAGAACAACTATACGCAATATGATGGCGATGAAAGCTTTCTCGCTGCCCCGACCAATGCCACTCATCTGCTCTGGGAACGCCTTCAAAAGCTTCAGAAGGAAGAGCACGAAAAGGGCGGTGTGCTCGAATGCGAAACTGAAATCGTATCCAGCCTGACCGCCTATGGTCCGGGATATATCGATCCGGAGCTTAAAGATCTGGAACGCATCGTCGGACTTCAGACCGACAAACCACTCAAGCGGGCTTTTATGCCGTTCGGCGGAATCAAGATGGCGGAGGAAGCCGCCGAAACCTACGGCTACCATGTCAATCCAAAATTTCATAAAATCTTTACCGAATACCATAAAACCCACAACCAGGCCGTCTTCGATGCATATACCCCGGAAATGAAAACCGCCCGCCACTGCCATATCGTCACCGGACTTCCGGATACCTATGGACGCGGCCGGATCGTAGGCGACTACCGCCGGATCGCCCTGTACGGAATCGATTTCCTAATTCAGGAAAAGAAAAAGGATCTGGAACACTGTGGAAATGGCGCCATGTTTGATGACATCATCCGCCAGCGGGAAGAGATCGCCGAGCAGATCCGCGCTCTAAAGGGCATTCAGGAGATGGCTGCCATCTATGGTTTTGATATCTCCCGTCCGGCTTCCAATGCCAAAGAAGCCGTCCAGTGGCTCTACTTCGGTTACCTCGCTGCCGTTAAGACCCAGAACGGTGCCGCCATGAGTGTCGGACGCGTTTCCACCTTCCTTGATATCTACATCAACCGGGATTTAACCGAACAAACACTGACCGAAGCCGAGGCGCAGGAATTAATCGACCATATGACAATGAAATTCCGCATGGTAAAATTTGCCCGGATCCCATCCTACAACCAACTTTTCTCCGGCGATCCGGTCTGGGCGACGCTGGAGGTTGCTGGTCTGGGACAAGACGGGCGTCCGATGGTAACGAAAAACGATTTCCGCTTTTTACATACGCTGGAAAATATGGGACCGTCCCCGGAACCAAACCTGACCGTTCTTTACTCTTCCCGCCTGCCAGAGGCATTTAAGAAATATGCTGCCAAAATCTCCATCAACACATCCTCGATCCAGTATGAAAACGACGATGTCATGCGTCCGATCTGGGGGGACGACTACAGCATCTGCTGCTGCGTCTCCGCCACCCAGACAGGCAAGGAAATGCAGCTGTTCGGCGCCCGTGCCAATCTTGCCAAATGCCTTCTCTATGCCATCAACGGAGGCAGAGACGAGAAATACACTACCAAAGACGGACGCCCGATGCAGGTTGGTCCGGCGTATGCGCCGATCACATCCGAATACCTCGATTATCAGGAAGTCATGCATAAATACGATCAGATGCTGGACTGGCTGGCGGGCATTTATGTGAATATCCTCAATTTGATTCACTATATGCACGATAAATATTACTATGAGTCCGCTGAGATGGCGTTGATCGACACGGATGTCCGGCGTACCTTTGCCACCGGAATCGCCGGTTTCTCCCACGTGGTCGATTCTCTCTCCGCGATCCGGTATGCAAAAGTGAAGGTCATCCGTGATGAATACGGCATCGCCCGCAAGTTTGAGGCAGAAGGCGATTTCCCACGCTACGGAAATGATGACGACCGCGCCGACGAGATTGCCGTATGGCTGTTAAAAACCTTTTTACATAAAGTAAAAAAATACCACACCTACCGGAATTCCGAGGCAACCACCTCGATCCTCACGATCACCTCCAATGTTGTATATGGCAAGGCAACCGGCGCACTTCCGGACGGACGGCCGGCATTCACCCCGTTTGCCCCGGGCGCAACTCCTTCCTACGGCGCAGAGCAGAACGGTCTGCTCGCTTCTTTAAACTCGGTCGCAAAGCTTCCATATGAATATGCGCTCGACGGCATCTCCAACACAGAAACGATTGCACCGGGGGCGCTCGGTCACTCCGAGACAGAACGGAAAAACAACCTGGTTCACGTCCTGGACGGATATTTTGATCAACCCAGATGCGTTAGGACATGAAGAGGGTGAAAGAATCAATAACCTTGTAAATGTTATGGACGGATATTTTGATCAGGGCGCGCATCATTTAAATGTAAATGTCTTTGGAATCGAAAAACTGAAAGACGCGATGGAACACCCGGAAAAGCCGGAATATGCCAACTTCACCATCCGTGTTTCCGGATATGCCGTTAAATTTATCAATCTGACCAGAGAACAGCAGCTCGACGTGATCGCCCGTACCTGCCACGAGGTGCTGTAACGATGCATACCGGTTATATTCATTCCATCGATACCTTCGGCTCCGTAGACGGTCCCGGTGTCCGCTTCGTGGTATTCATGCAGGGTTGTCTCATGCGCTGCCGCTACTGCCACAATCCGGATACATGGGTACTGCCAAAGGGACTTCCCCTCCCGGACGCCTCCACCCGCACTTCCGGCGCATCCGCTCTTTCCGAAGGTGTTTCTTGCCCATCTAAACACACCGGTTCGCAGGAAATCACCCCGGAAGCACTTCTTCGCCAGGCACTCCGCTACCGGAGTTACTGGCGCGGGGGCGGCGGCATCACCGTCAGCGGCGGAGAACCGCTCCTTCAAGCTGACTTTTTATGTGAATTTTTCCAGCTTGCCAAAGAACAGCACATTCACACCACACTGGACACCGCGGGACAGCCATTTACCACCGCCGAACCTTTCTTTTCCCGCCTGACCACGCTTTTAGAGCACACCGATCTTGTTATTCTGGATCTGAAACACATCGATCCGGAAAAACATCGTCTTCTGGCTGGGCACTCCAACGAATCCATTCTTTCCTTTGCCCGGTTTTTAGACCAGATTCATAAGCCCATGTGGGTCCGGCATGTTTTAGTCCCCGGCATTACCGATGATCCGGCCAACCTGCATGGAATCCGTGCATTTCTGGACACACTTTCAAATGTGGAAAAGGTAGAAATTCTCCCCTACCACACACTCGGCATCTATAAATGGGAAACGCTTGGCATTCCCTACTCCCTGTCCGACATCCGTATCCCGGACGAGAACGATCTGAAACGGGCAAACCAAATCCTGTTGGGATGAAAAAAAATGTGCCTTGGCACATTCGGGCGTCTCGCGCGGTCGCTTGCGACATGTTTCTGCTTCGTGCGAGTGCGCATCCTCGCGGAGCGTTTTATATGTTACTGTTCACGCATACGTGCCCAGTAACGGAATTTGCCGTGGCTTCGCATTTAAATACGGCAAATTCCTGCTGCCACCACGTTTTCTTACGGCACTTTCGGTTCCAAAAGTGCCTACCCGTGAACAATAACTTTTATATTTCATAGGACGCAATTTCTTATGAAATATAAAACGGCCCTTGGAAAGCGCTCCTGTTTGCGTTTCCCAAGGGTCGTTTTTATGTGGCTTACCCAGTCATCAGACTTTAAACCGGTATCCAACGCCCCATATCGTCTCAATATACTGCGGTTTTGCCGTGTTGAACTCGATCTTCTCACGGATCTTCTTAATATGCACGGTAACCGTCGCGATATCTCCCAACGACTCCATATCCCAGATCTCGCGGAAGAGTTCTTCCTTGGTAAATACATGGTTCGGGTTCTGTGCTAAAAAGGTCAGCAGGTCAAATTCCTTCGTCGTGAAGTTCTTCTCCTCGCCGTTGATGTAAACGCGGCGGGCAGTCTTATCAATCTTGAGTCCCCGGATCTCGATGATCTCGTTTTCCGGCATACCGCTGCCGATCAGGCGCTCATAACGCGCCAGATGCGCCTTGACACGCGCCACCATCTCGCTCGGACTGAATGGTTTCGTGATATAATCGTCCGCGCCCAGTCCCAGACCGCGGATCTTGTCAATATCGTCCTTTTTCGCAGATACCATGATGATCGGTGTGTTTTTTACTTCCCGGATCTTCTTGCAGATCTCGAAGCCATCGACCCCCGGCAGCATCAGATCAAGAATCAGAAGGTCAAAATCTTCCTCCATGCCACGTTTCAGTCCCGTTTCTCCATTATTTTCTATCTCAACCTCAAAACCAGAAAGCTCCAGATAATCTTTTTCCAGCTCTGCAATACTCTCCTCGTCTTCTACGATTAATATTCTGCTCATCTGTGAATTCCTCCTGCTGTTTTTATTTAAACGACCAAACTTCAAATCACTATGCCCCGACATACTTGCGCAAAACGAAATGGATCTCCGTTCCGATGCCTTCCTTGCTGGTCGCCCAGATGCGTCCGCCGTGATCTTCGATAATCTTCTTTACGATCGAAAGCCCGATGCCGCTGCCGCCCTTGGACGAATTTCTCGACGAATCCGTCCGGTAGAAACGGTCGAAAATATACGGCAGATCTTTCGCCGCGATTCCCTTTCCGTTGTCCTCGATGATGACCTGGATAAAATCGCCGTCATCCTTGATGCGGATATTTAAAATACCCTTTTTCTTGTCCAGATATTTGAGCGAATTTCCGATAATGTTGTTGATCACTCGCTTCATCTGCTCCGCGTCCGCGATCACGACCACATCCTCGTCCACATAGTTGAAATATCCCAGCTCGATGCCGCGCGTCTCCATATCCAGACCAACTTCCTCAACACAATCACCAAAATATTCCGCCACATTGATCTTTGAAAAGTTGTACGGAATCTTGTTCGTATCAATCTTCGAATAGAACGTCAGCTCGTCAATCAGTCGATCCATATCGTTTGCTTTATTATAAATCGTCCGAATATATTTATTCAATTTCTCAGGTGAAGAAGCCACGCCATCCTGAATGCCTTCCACATACCCCTTGATCGCCGTGATCGGAGTCTTCAGATCATGGGAAATATTGCTGATCAGCTCTTTGCTCTCCTTGTCGTACTGGAGTTTTTCTTCCTGCGATTCCTTGAGACGCAGACGCATCTCCTCGAAATCCTGGCAGAGCATTCCGATCTCATCTTCATCATCCACATCGAGCGTAAAGTCCAGATTTCCATCCCGGATCTGCTTGGTCGCCTCCTGCAGCTTGTGCAGCGGACGCAGCAGAGAACGGTAGATCCACATGATCAGCAGACCGCCCATAAAACTGATGATCAGCACGCCGAGAAGCAGCATCTCTCCGAGCAGCGCCTTGATCTCCGGCACATAATTCCCGACGTTCGTCACGATGAACACACTGCCCTGTGAATCATCTGAAAACCGGAAATCGATCTGTTTGACCAGATGCTGTTCCTCGCCATCCATGTAAATACTGCCTGCCATACTTCCCTGATCACCGTACGGCGCCAGCCGTTCGCAGAGCTCGCGTCCATCCTCGCTTCCGCAGAATGTGATGTCCTTTCCCTTGCGGATGACCAGATACGAATATTTATCGCGCAGTTCTTCATTGACCTTGCTCAAATAAGCCGGTTCTTCAAATAAATCTGTATTTTCCCCGACCGCCTCGCGGATCTCCTCCTGTATTCCCTGCGTCAGCCGGTTAAACACCTGTGTCTGATTGCCGGAGAGCAGATCGATCTGCTCCGACAGCCCGTATGTTTTCTGAAACAGATGCTCCTGATAGTTTACGAGTCCGAACGCCGCCACAAATATGAGCACAATCGGAACGACCGTAATCGTCACAAAAGCAATCGCCAGACGTGTGCGTATCTTCATCCTATTTCCTCCAGTCATTGCCCGGTCTGATACCAGATTGCCCCTACAAAAATCCTCCCGCAAAACTGCGTCGGACTTCTGCGCTTTTGCTCCTGATATCTTCCACAAATAGTGTATCATATTTTGCAGATTACGTCTCTAAAAGTATTATAAATAAAAAAGCATGTGCCTTTTTGTGTAATAAAAGAGACTGCCGCAAAAGCGGCAGCCCCCTCGTTCTGATCTTATGATTTTTTACGGGCAGATATCCCTGCAGCGTTTCCTACTCTTACAGATACGCCTTTAATTCATCCACCTTATCCAGCTTCTCCCACGGAAGATCCAGATCGTCGCGGCCGAAATGTCCGTATGCAGCCGTCTGTTTGTAGATCGGGCGGCGCAGGTCAAGCATCTTGATGATGCCAGCCGGACGCAGGTCAAAGTGCTTGCGGATCATCTCAACCAGCTGATCCTCACGCAACTTGCTGGTTCCGAATGTATCTACCATGATGGAGGTCGGCTGTGCAACACCGATCGCATAGGAAAGCTGAATCTCACATCTGTCTGCCAGTCCGGCTGCTACGATGTTTTTCGCAACATAGCGGGCTGCGTATGCAGCAGAACGATCCACCTTTGTGCAGTCTTTTCCGGAGAATGCGCCGCCACCGTGACGCGCCATGCCGCCGTAGGTGTCCACAATGATCTTACGTCCGGTCAGGCCGCTGTCTCCGTGCGGACCGCCGATAACGAAACGTCCGGTCGGATTGATAAAGAATTTTGTATTCTCATCAACCATCTCTGCCGGCAGAATCTCGTCAAATACATATTTTTTAATATCCTTATGGATCTGCTCCTGGGTTACTTCCTCGTCATGCTGGGTGGAAAGAACCACTGCATCCAGACGTGATGGTTTGCCGTTCTCATCGTACTCTACGGTTACCTGTGTCTTGCCGTCCGGACGCAGGTAGCGCAGGGTTCCGTCTTTGCGGACCTTGGTCAGCTGGCGTGCCAGTTTGTGTGCCAGATAAATCGGATATGGCATATATTCATCCGTTTCGTTGGTCGCATAACCAAACATCATACCCTGATCGCCGGCACCGATTGCCTCCAGCTCCTCGTCGGTCATCTTGTTCTCTTTTGCCTCCAGCGCTTTATCAACTCCCATCGCGATATCCGGGGACTGCTCATCCAGTGCCACGATCACGCCGCAGGTATCACAGTCAAAACCGTATTTCGCACGGTCATAACCGATCTCACGGACGGTATTGCGGACTACCTTCTGGATGTCCACATAGCCTTTCGTTGTGATCTCGCCCATAACCATAACCAGACCGGTTGTCGTCGCCGTCTCACAAGCCACACGGCTCATCGGATCCTGCTCTAAGAGCGCGTCCAGAATCGCATCGGAAATCTGATCACACATTTTATCCGGATGTCCTTCGGTTACTGATTCAGATGTAAAAAGTAATCTCTCCATATTTCCTCCTTTGATAAGTTTGTCGTAAGACATAAAAAAAGTCCGCAGCAACACGGACTTGATTATCTCGATCAACTCCTCTTATTGCTCGATAAACCGATCTCCCGGTTCCTCGCTCAGGCTGGCACCTTCCGTTCCCTGCTGAGACCAATTTTCAGTCCCATGTAACGGGGTTGCCGTGACTTCATAGATCCTTTGTATCTCCATCACTCTGAATAAGGGATATATACGAACTTTTTAATTGTTAAAAGTTTCAACAGTACGATAACATACTCCGCGGTGTCTGTCAAGCAATATGTGACACCGTATTCTTTTTTATCAGCCCACTTTGAGTCTGAACTTCTGCGCCTCTTTCTCGGAATCGACTTTCTCGATCACCGCGCCCAGTCCCTGCAGCTTCTTCTCAAAATGCTCATAGCCTCTCTGGATATAACCAATCTCATCAACGGTCGTATATCCTTCCGCTGCCAGCCCCGCAATGACCAGGGCAGCGCCTGCGCGCAGATCTGGTGCCTCCACCTGTGCTCCAGTCAGCTTCTTCACACCGGTAATGATCGCGGTATTGCCCTCAACCTTGATGCGTCCACCCATGCGGGCAAGTTCGTCCACATATTTAAAACGGTTTTCAAAAATACTCTCGGTCACTACACTGGTTCCCTCTGCCAATGCCAGGGTCACGGTGATCTGCGGCTGCATATCAGTCGGAAATCCCGGATACGGAAGTGTCTTGATATCGGTATGCACATGGCTCGGGCGTCCCACAACACGAACCGCCTCATCAAACTCCGTCACCTCACAGCCCATCTCGATAAGCTTCGCAGAAATTGCTTCCAGATGCTTCGGAATGACATTCTGTACCATCACATCGCCGCGGGTGATCGCTGCCGCACACATAAATGTACCTGCTTCGATCTGGTCCGGGATGATCGAATATTCGGTTCCATGCAGCTTGTGGACGCCGCGGATGCGGATCACGTCGGTTCCGGCACCTTTGACATTGGCTCCCATGCTGTTTAAGAAGTTCGCCACATCGACGACATGCGGTTCTTTCGCCGGATTCTCGATGATCGTCTCGCCCTCTGCCAGCGTCGCTGCCATCATGATATTGATCGTCGCGCCGACCGACACCATATCCAAATAAATATGGGTACCAACTAAATCAATCGCATGTGCGAGCACCGCGCCATTTTCCACCTGTACCTTCGCACCGAGGGCACGGAAGCCCTTTAAATGCTGGTCGATCGGACGGCTGCCGATGTTGCATCCGCCCGGAAGCGGAACCTGTGCGCTTTTATACTTGCCAAGCAGGGCGCCAATAAAATAGTAGGAAGCTCGGATCCGGCGGATGTACTCGTCATCCACATGGATCGCATGAATCCCCTTCGCATTGATGCGGACAGTGTGCCGGTCAATCCGGTCTACCATCGCGCCAATCTCCGAAACAGCCTCCAGAAACACGTTGATATCACGCACGTCCGGCAGATTTTCTATTAAAACATCCTCGTCAGTCAGAATCGATGCCGCCAAGATTCCCAGCGCCGCATTCTTCGCTCCGCTGATAGTCACTTCGCCTACCAGCGGATTTCCGCCCTTCATAATAAATTGTTCCATTCTGCACCTCAAAATCTATTATCTTACGATACTTACACGCGCCAGACGGCGCCTCAAATCTTTAATATTTTCTTAAATTTATATCATGTTATCTACATGATTATATCATAACATCTCAATTTGTAAAGCACTGGCTTTCCGTTTATTACTGTTCACGCATATGTGCCCAGTAATGGAATTTGCCGTGGCTTCGCATTTTAATACGGCAAATTCCTGCTGCCACCACGTTTTCTTACGGCACTTTCGGTTCCAAAAATGCCTACCCGTGAACAGTAATTTCCGTTTTTCCCTTAATTGGCAAGGAAACAAATGAAATCATTGCCTCCGTTTCCCTCGAAAAATGCCGCTGCATCGTTGAGTCCCATCTTATCCGTGTAGGCAAATTCCGTGCCCGGATACCAGAGACAGGAGATGTTGTACGCGTCGTATCCACAGATCAGACCATAGCTTCCGTCTCCCAGATATGCCACCACCGGCATGCCCGCGTAGACAAAGTAGAGAATCTGGTTCAGCGTCAGCCCGCGTGCGTCGATTAACTCTGTGCCATCCGAGGAGGTCGTCTTTCCGTCCGCCATATCCGACAGATAGCGGCTGACGGTTCCCGCCATATTCTGGACGTCTCGGATCGTCTTCGCGTCGCTCCGGTTTGCTCTCACCCAGACAACCCGATCATTTTCATCCGTTACGAGTCCCATGCCATCGTAAGCTGCCTGCACCGCGCTGGAAAATTCCGCATACGAGCCTTTCAGGCGTCCCTCGCTGTAGGCACTGTAAATCCGCTGTGCAGCCGCGCCATTGTTCTGAAGCACAATCACATCATTTTCTTCTGCTGCCACCTGCTTCGGAACATGCACCTTCGTGCTCCGTGCCGTCTTGCCTGCATCCAGCTTGACGCAGTAGAGACGCCCCTTTGCACTGTCATTTAACGTAGCGATTCCATCCAGTGGATCTTTCGACACTTCCTCATTACAGACCAGCGTGTCCTCGTCCATCGGCTGATAGCCGCTTCCTATCTGGCGCATCCGTGACAGATGAACCCGGCTGTCCTGAATCCGCACATCCACCAGGCTGACGCCCGGCTTCTCATAGCGGGTCTCCATCTCCATATTGCTGCCAACGATCTCGACCGCATACAGCGGAAGCCCCGTCACGCGTCCGTCCATCGTAAGCTGCTCGTTCGGATGGGCAAGCCCGTAGACTAAGTCGGTTCCGACAAATCCGATCAGCCGGATCACGGTCTGATCCGGGAAGGAAATCTCATCCTTCTTGCCCGTCTCCAGATTCATGACATGCAGCTTGGTCGAACGGTAAATATCCGCCCCATCCTGCCACGCAATCCGGGAGGCATCCGTGCTGACTGCAAAATTTTCCTCCGTCAGGCCATCTGCCACCACCATGTACTCTTTTCCCGTCAGATCGACACTGTAAACCGCATGGTTCATCAGCACATATAACGTCTGCCCGCCGCTTAAGTAGCACAGCTGGTTGATATCCTGGCGCAGGTTGCCGTAATCGGTCGATGCCGGCAGATACAGCCGCTCTGTCAGGGCATTTCCCGCACTCTCATAGCGGTACAGCGCGATTCCCGTCGTTCCCTCGTGGTTACCGCGGCTCATATAGCCGTACACGGCAAAATCAATCTGGCCTGCCTCGCTCACATCCAGAATCTTGATTCCGTAGGTATCATAATTGACCCTCGTATCATTCTCGCTCTTGCGGAACGCAAATACCTTTGTGCTCTCTTTTTTTCCTGTATCATAAATCCAGAGCGCCCGGTTTGCCACAAAGGCACGGTATTTCCCCGCTTCATCCTGCATCGACTGCAGATCCTCCGCATCCGAAACCCCCAGCTGAATCCGGTCGCCAGAATAGGCGCTGCTCTCCCCCGTAAAAATCTGGTCCGCGCGGCGGTCATAATTCATCATGTAGATGCGCTGTGCGCCCAGCTTCATCGTGAAGCTCTCGATCACATCGTAATAAGCAGCCGCCTTGCCATCCTTCATCTCACTTACAACATACTTTAAATCGATCGTCCCAATGATGCCCTGCAGCTCCCGCAGATGAATTTCCGGTTCGCTGACCCGCTCCATCGAAAGCCCTTTCCAGGTCAGCTGGCTGAAATCGCTTTTTAACGTCACATGTCCCAACGAACTGTTGTCCGCATTCGGATCCGTCTCCAGATAGGTCGTCAGCTCCCTCGCTGAATCATAATCAAACGTCTTTTCAGAAAAGGACACCGCCAGATCGACCATCTCCTGCACACGGCTCTCCTGCTGCCACATCACGCGCGTGTAAAAATAGATCGCCGGGTGCTTTTCCGTCGCGATCGCAATCGTTAAGCGGTATTCGCTTTCCTCCGTCAGAAGGTTCTGGATCGGAAGCTCCGCAGAAACCTCTTCCCCTGACTGTTCCCAGTGGTCAAGCGTTGTCCGTTCTACCAGACGTTCGCCGTCCAGACTGCGGATCTCATACTGCATCCCCGTAATCTGGGAGTCCAGCTTGTCGATCGTCACCGACAGTTTCCGGTCTGCCGGAAGTAGCGTCAGATCCCCGCGTCCAGCCGCTTTCTGGCTGTCCTCCACGAAACCGTCCAGCTCGTTCATCCGCCGCCCCAGAATATTCACATAAGCGACTGGAAGGTTCGCGTCCTCAATCGAGGTATAGACCGCCCCATCCTCCCGCAGCTGCATCCAGGACCAGGTAAAATAACCGACTGCTGCCAGCACAAATAAGATCAGTAAAATCAGTATCTTTTTCAGGTTTTTCTTCATATATCAAATCAATTCCTTTTATCGCTCCACCATACCAGTTCCGTATCTTCACAGGTACAGGAAAATCTACCCGCCGAACTGTTTCCGTTTTGTCATGCACGCCAAAAACTGCCGCAGGCACCCATCTGTCCCGGCGGCAGCCTTTGTTTCAGTATAACACAAGCAGGCTCCAAATTCCAGAATTTCTATGATTTGTAAGAACTCCGATTGTGTTACTGTTCACACATACGTGCCCAGTAACGGAATTTGCCGTGGCTTCGCATTTAAATACGGCAAATTCCTGCTGCCACCACGTTTTCTTACGGCACTTTCGGTTCCAAAAGTGCCTATCCATGAACAGTATTTCCAAGTCGGTAAAATTCGTTGTCACAACTGGATGTTACCGCATTTTAATTCAGAAAATTTACACCTGAAAATTGCAATTTCAGCACTTCCGACACCGTCTTCGCTCCTGCAGCTCATTCATTAATAAAACCTGAAGAAAATCCTGAAGCGGCGCTCCCCACGGATTCCCCGGTCTCTCCGGACGCGGTCCCGGCGGCGGAGGCGGCGGTCCCCACGGATTCCCCGGTCCTCCCGGGCGCGGTCCCGGCGGCGGGGGCGGCGGTCCCCACGGATTTCCCGGTCCTCCCGGGCGCGGTCCCGGCGGCGGACTCCATGGACGGCGCTCCTGCGCGGTCAGATTCGGCTCATCCGCCTCCCACACCATATATCCAGCGTTTCCGCCCTTCTGTTCGCCCCGAAGCGGTCCATACCATACATCATTTCCAGGAAGATGCGGCTGTATGCTGGTTCCCGCCAGATTCTCTTCTCTTTCTCCACCAGGAGAATCTATTTTCAGGGAATTTTCCACCATCGCCGTTCCTTCTTCTGTGGATACGGTGCCCACGTCCGCCGCCTTCATATAGGGCGTCAGTGTATCCGTCCTTTCCGTTCCAGCCGGATAAACTTTCTGCCATTTTTCCAGTGCCCGTTTTGTCAGTTTTTCCAGAAAGATCCGATCCGGATATTCATCATAGATGGGACTCCCCTCATACTCCAGCTCATCACAGACCGCTTCCACGCAAAGCTGCATCTGCTTACATGCAGCCGGATAAAGACTCTTAAAATATGCAAAATCCTGCATCGGACTGCCATTCCCCCTTAATTCAAGGCTTACATGGTATCCTATGCAGGATTTATGCGTATCATGTTATTCTCACGTACCGTTTTTCACGTTATCCTCTGCACAGCCGAATCAGCTGTTCCATTTCGCAGTATCGTTCTCATGATGTTTTATCTTTTTAAATAATTCTGTTTCTTTAAACTGTTCCTCAAATTGTCAAAACAGTTTTTCCGGGTACACGCCCTCACGGATCAGCGCCCGGATCGACTCCGTCACGCTCTCCTTATCCTCACGGTAGGTCACACCAAACCAGCAGTCGTGCGTCTCCAGAAGTTTCACCCTTGCGCGCCCGTCGTGGATCATCTGATCGATGATCGTCGGAAGCAGGTACTCCGACTTCACGTCGCCCTCTTTCAGCCCCGCAAGAAACTCTGGAAATCCTTTTTCCAGCTCCTCCACAAAGCCCGGTGTGAGTCCCCACATATTCATCGATACATGCTGGTTCTCCTGAACCGAAACCGGATTCCCCTCTTTGTCCGTCGCCGTCATGCCGTCCGCTGTCTTCTGGATATTGTAGGTTTCGGTTACGCGTTTTAAAATCTCTCCCTCGCCCACCTCACAGACGCCGCGTGTCACGCCGCCGTTCTCGCTGAGCGTATTTGCCAGAATAAAGCCGCCCATGCAGATATCATACACCGGTGCGTTCACGTCCATCTGTTCCACCATGTATGTATGAATCTTTCGGAACACTTCTTTTCCATAATAATCATCCGCATTGATCACCAGGAATGGCTCTTCGACCAGTCCGCGGATGCTCAAAATCGCCTGTCCAGTTCCCCACGGTTTTTTCCGGTCTGCCGGGACACTGAATCCCTCCGGTACATCCGAAAGCTCCTGGAATGCGTATGTCACCGGCGCAATCTTCTCAATCCGGTTCCCGATCACTTCTTTGAAGTCCTCCTCCAAATCATGACGGATCACAAAGATAATCCGGTCAAATCCAGCTTCCAGCGCGTCATGGATGGAGTAATCCATAATGATCTCCCCATTCGGACCCACCGGCTCCAGCTGTTTGATCCCTCCGCCAAAACGGCTTCCGATTCCGGCTGCCATAATGACAAGTGCTGTTTTTTTCATCTTCCCTCTCCTCGTCCGTATATTTGCTGCCATCTGAACATTATGTAAACAACAACATTTTTACTGCAATCGTATGTCCAGTATAGCACAGAACCCCTGTGGTTGCAATCATCCACAGAGGTTCCCATTTCCACAATTAAATGCGAAGCCACGGCAAATTCCGTTACTGGGCACGTATGCGTGAACAGTAA
>OHKN01000575.1_pt1 | contig 18954 bp, 17 predicted proteins | sample 1568841 | NCBI WGS metagenome assembly OHKN01 (sample SAMEA3879579, study PRJEB24766) | human gut metagenome | biome: human-associated habitat; feature: feces | place: USA | collected 1985/1987
GGACGGTTTGCCAGCCCATAGCATGGGTTCCGCCATAAATCCCGGTAAAGTTCACCCCATTAACACGGCCTACCATCTTGCCCCATGTACTTGGATCAATCACTTTATAAAGGCGAAGACTTTCCTGAGCTTCACAAAGGAAGGGGCTTGCTACGCGCTGGCGCTCAATGTTTACACCTGCTTTATAATATAAATCATATAAATGACATATACGAGGATCGTAAAGATCCCCTTTTTTCTTGTCATTGTATCTCCCTTTTTCGCAATACCATAAATCAATAGAGAAATACCAATCAAGACAAAAGTATCAATAATATTCTGTGAAGTAGCCGCAATTGGATGAATTGTACTTGAAGCACCCAAAATAAATAAAATATTCATAATGTTACTTCCAATCGCATTTCCCAAAGATAAACCACTCTCACCTTTTCTTGCCGCAACAACACTTGTTACTAACTCAGGCAATGAAGTTCCAATAGATACGACAGTTAAACCAATCAACGTATCACTCATACCAAGCATAGCTGCAATCTGTTTTGCACTATCTACAGTGATGTCTCCACCCCAAATAATACACGCAACACCAATCACAATATAAATCAAGCATTTGATTCCTGATAAAGTTTCAACTTCCTCATCCTCAACACGATTCTTTTTAGCACTACGAATCAAGTTTAGAATAAACAATGCCAAACCAACCAAGAAGATAATTCCTTCAAAGCGATTCAACATTCCATTTAATACAAAAATCGAAAGTAAGATGCTCACTAAAATATTGATTTTTAGATCACGATTTAAAATATCCTTATCCATTAAAAATGGAGTGATTACTGCACTTGTTCCAACCACAACCAAAGTGTTGAAAATATTAGAACCCACAATATTTGAAATCGCAATTTCATTACTTCCCATTAAACCAGCTGTAATACTCACACTGGCTTCTGGTAAACTTGTTCCAAGCGCAACAATTGTCAAACCAATAATAACTGAAGGTACTTTTAATTTACGAGCCACACTTGCACTGCCATCCACAAACAAGTCTGCACCCTTCATTAAAAGGACCATACCTAATACTAATAAAAGAAATACCATTTTCTCAATCCTTTCAAAGTCACCTTATTATATCACAGGCTTAAAATAAAAGAAGAGATTTTTTCAATGTCATTAAGTTAAGAAATGACGAACCATCCAGATACTATTGTCTGGATGGTGTTTTTATTTGAAAGCACGACGAAAATTGTAGTATTGCTACTACATTTTAAAAAATATATAATATTAGGTGTTAATCATATCGATAGTTGAAAGATACCGGTGATTTGGCTTTCACTTTCCGTTCATTCTGGCGATTAGGACGGATTGGCAGTATTTCTTTAGCTATCAGTGATTCAATATCAGGTGGATTCTTTCCGCCTTTTTCTTTGATTTTTATATTGTTACTTACTCTGCTGCAGAAATTATATAACACTAGCTTTGCATAAATTTCCTGCTCTATAAACATTCTTTTCTTTGAATGCAATGTATTTAAATCTAGATGATATTTCAATTCACGATAACTCGTTTCAATCTCCCAACGAAGGTGGTACAGTTCTTTAATATCTTGTATATTGAATTCGGATTCATCTAAATTTGTAATAATACTTTCGTAGGTGTCATCACTAATTTTGAAACGTACAACACGACATTCAAAATCAAAATAAGGGCTTCCGTCGAAAAAATCAAATCTCTGATTCTTAGGGACAAACTTATATATTTCAGGATGAGCTTTTATTTCATTCGTTTGTTTAGTAGTTAGGGTACGGCGAACATGCATATCAAATTCTGCATCTGGAAAAGGGCCAAAACTTCGCAGTACGCTTGTTCTAGAATGAATATCCTTTACCCTGATCAAATACTTATGATTCTTCATACCTACTTTCACAAAAGAATTGATAGATTCATAGCCTCTGTCTGCAATGAAAATAGCTTTAGGACCATCATATCTATCCACTATTTCATTGAATGCACCATTTTCATTCATTACGGCATTTCCTTGAAGAACAATATCATCATAAGTACATTCCAATAGATCATAGCTTGTATTCAGATGATAGGCGGAGAAAGGTTTATTCGAATTATTGGCCTTATAAAAAGTGGTTTTAGTATCTTTGATAGCACTGCTGATAGGCAGAACAGAACCATCAACAGCGAGAAGGCGATAACCTTTGTGAAGCTTGATTTTCTGTGTTCGTTCATTGAACATATTGAATAATGTACGGAATGCATCTGGACGAATCTTACTACGTGCCTGTACAAATGAAGAAGCTGTAGGCGTATCAAGCTTATATCCAAACAATTTGAACATTTCATCTTTTAAAGATCCAGACTCTAATAAAAGCACATTGAAAAGTGTACTTCCAAAAAGATGTTTTCTTTTCCGTGTAAAATTCTTATTTGAATCAACAACAAATAGAGAAGAAGAATCATTCATGGTTTTGATGCAGAATTTTAACTGCTTTTTTAACGATTTATAATTGTTCATAAGTACCTCCAAAAACATATACCTATAAACAATTGGCCTATTATCAGAAATGATAATAGGCCACATATTTCAACCTGTATGTCAACAAAAAAATTCAAATTTTCCATAAAAAAAAGAGGAGCACATTTTTTGTGTTCCCCTCAAAACCGTCATTTCTTAACTTAATGACATTGGAGATTTTTTCTCTTCTTATCAATCACTTAATACTCGTTTTAGACTCTCAACAGATATTGAACAAACCTTGGAAATCTCATTGACACTCATTCCATTCTTTAACATAGTTTTGTACAAAAGAACCTGTCCTAGTTCTACACCCTGTTCAATGCCTTGTTCTATGCCTTGTTCAATGCCTTGTTCAATGCCTTGTTCGATTCCTTTTTTTATTCCTTCAGCTTCCCATTCCTTTGACTTTGCTTCCAGCCATCTCTTTTCAGCTTCACACATTTCAATATCCTCCTTTTCCTCTAATTCTTCTAAATCCAACCATTCTACATCCGTTAATGTCTTGACCACTTTTAATACACTGCTTTTCACAAGTCCAAAATGATTACTCGTTCCTTCATAAATAGACTGATCATAAATACTTCGACATATATAGAATAGATTATACACGTCTTCTTCATTAAAATTATATGAAGTATTTCCTGTGATTTCAATCAGATTCATTTTGTAGTCATGGAAACAAGCTTTAAACCTTTCATCCACCTCGACTAGCTCAGAAAGCTGTCTTGCTGCATTCCAAGGCCTTTCACCTGTATAGAATACCAGAATGTTTACCATAGGTAGTTTCTTATTATTCCTATTCTTCTTTGACTTCTTTAACATTCGCTCATACGCTACAAACTCATATACTGCAGCCCTTACAACCATCGAAGCATCCACATAACTTTGATTCTCAATAATAAATGCACTATAAAGATTTCCATCATTGTACTTACGAATCACATCCACATGCTTTTCTAGATCCATATTCGAATCATTCATCTCTGAATCAAGTTCCATACAGTTTTCAGGTTTAAGAACTCTTTCTCCATCAAAGAAGTACGCATTAAAGAAGTCGACAAAATAGGCATTGTTTTCTAAAAACTCCTTCATCATTTTGTCTTTGATTTTGTTCATATTATTTTTCCTCCTATCTCATATACGAAATAAATTGAGGTTTTTCTAGAAAACTTGCATTTGTTAAGATATTTTTACAATTAAATATAGAATTTTTTGAACAAAATATGTATAATAAGCCCATAAAGGGAGTAGCCTGCACATATATGTGTTTATAGCTTCGTCAATACGATATTAAATCCGGACTGTGATGAAATGGCAAGACTTTGGTAGATAAGACCAGAGTCTTTTTTTTATCTGGTCCAGGAGGAAAACATATGAACATAATTTTATTAGTATTAGGATTTATTCTACTACTAAAAGGAGCCGATTGGTTTGTCGATGGATCAAGCAGTATCGCATCACGCTTTGGCATACCCCAACTGATTATTGGACTTACTATCGTTGCGATGGGAACGAGTCTACCAGAAGCCTTCGTTTCTATTACAGCTGCTTTAAAATCGAATGCAGCCATCACAATTGGAAATGTTGTTGGAAGTAACATTTTAAATGTAGGAATCATTCTTGGCATTACAGCACTCATTCGTCCATTACATATTCAAAATAGTACAATCAAATATGAAATGCCATTTATGATGCTTGTAACACTAGTACTCATTCTACAAGGCATAAACAATACTATTTCACGCTTTGACGGTATTATCTTATGGTTATTCTTCCTTGGTTACTTATACTACATTTTCAGAATGACAAAAAATCAAACCGAAGAAGCAGAAATCAAAAAGACAAATCCATTATTTATTCCACTCGGACTTATATGTTTAATGATTGGAAGTAACTTTGCGGTAGATGCAGCCACAAACATTGCCATTTCACTAGGTGTTAGCCAAAGATTTATCGGCTTAACTATTGTTGCCTTAGGAACCTCTTTACCTGAACTTGTCACTTCGGTAACGGCCGCCAAAAAAGGCAATGCCGATATTGCGATTGGAAACATCATTGGTTCGAATATCTTTAATATCCTATTTGTTGTAGGTTCTAGTGCACTTATTACTCCCGTACCTTTTGAACCTAACTTTATCATCGATTCCTTTGTCGCAATATTGATTGGTCTTGTCCTTTATATTTGCACTAAAAAAACAAGAGTACTCGACAAAAAAGCCGGTATACTCTTGTTGATCACATATTCAATTTACTTTATTTATCTTCTTTACTAGTCTTCAACAAATCACGAATCTCTTCTAATAAGACAACAGTATCATCTTTTTTAGGTTCTTCCTGATCAAGTTGCTCATTCGTTGTCTTTTTAAAATGCGCTAAAAACTTCAGCATTGCAAAGATGCATGCCGCAACAATTAAAAAGTCCACAACATTTTGAATAAAATTACCATACGTGATTGTAGCTGTGCCTACTTGAATTTTTAAACCCGCAAAATCAAGTCCACCAATCAAAATACCCACAATCGGCATCAATATATCATTTACCAAGGAAGTAACGATTTTCCCACAGCCATATCCATCACATTGCCTTTGGCAATAAACTCTTTAAATTCACTGATTGTTTTATTTGGCTTCATTTATTTCTTCTTATCAAAATGCAAAGTTTGTTTCAAAACAGTAGAACAAGCCAAGTCACCAATGACATTCACACAAGTAGCTCCCATGTCACACAAAGTATTTACCGAAATATAAACACCCAAGATTTGATTTGTTGGAATCCCTGCAATTGGACACAATGCCGCAAAAGCAGCAATCGCACCACCTGGAACGCCTGGAGTACCAATACTTAACAATACGTTACAAGCAAGTACTGTAACCATTGTTCCAATACTTAAATCAATACCAAGTGCAGTCGCAAAGAATGTAATCATAAATGACATCAAAATCGAAACAGCATCCATATTGATTGTTGCACCCAAAGGTAAAGTTAAAGATGTGATTTCTTCAGGAATACCAATCTTTTCTGAAGCACACTTTAATGAAATGGGAATCGTAGCACTACTTGAACAAGTTCCAAACGCATTCAATCCTGCTGGTGCAATATCTTTAAAAAATTGAATTGGATTATATTTTCCAAAGAATTTGACCATACCACCATAAATAATAAACGCATATAAATAGAACGTAATATACAACGCCAATAATACCTGTCCTAATTGAAGCATTGTATCCACACCATTTGAATACATAACTGTAGCGATACATGCGAATACTCCAAATGGAGTCACATACATGATCTTACTTATAATAAAAATAGAAATTTGATAAATCGAATCACACAAATTAATAAATGGATCCGCCTTTTCCTGAATAGCCAAACATGCAAGTCCAATAATCACGGCAAACGCAAGAACTTGAAGCATATTTCCCGTTGCGAAAGCCTCTACTGGATTCGATGGAATAATATTCTGTAACGTATCCAACAACCCATTAAATGTCGCAGCCTCCACTTGTGTTTTTGTCGCAACAATATGCGCATTCTTACCCAAATGTAACATGCGAGGCAAAACCAAACCTAAACCCGAAGCTAAAGCTGTTGTACCTGTATACCATAATAAGGCATGTAAACCTACCTTACCTGTTTTGGCAATATCCCCAATGCCAATGATTCCCATCACTAAACTTGTGAATACAAGTGGGAAAATCATCATTTTTAATGCCGACATATATATGGAAGCAACAACGCTCAATGCGGTATTTGCCCATTCCGGCATAATAATTCCAACAATAACACCTGCAATCAAGCCAATGAAAATACCAAGTGTTATATTATATCCTTTCTTTTTCATAACTCTCCTCCAATAATGTAAATATTTTACCATATAACTACATATATGTAAAAATTTACAAATACGCTAAAAAAGACACTGCCTAAAACAGTGTCATTTGATTTTCTTCATCCAATCCCTCTAAAGCATTCATATCCGCTAACTTTTCAACTAAAGTCTTTGAAAGTTGTGTACGCTTCAATACATCTTCCTTAGATAGAAATGGTTTTTCTTCTCTAGCCTTAACGACAGACAAACCTACGTTTGAACCCAAGCCATCAATACTTGTGAAAGGTGGAATAATTGCTTTTGGATCATCTGGATCTACAATAAATTCGGTGGCTGCACTACGATTAATACTAATATTCGAGAATCTAAAACCACGCAAAACCATCTCTAAAGCAAGTTCTAACGTATCATAAATAGCCAATTCTTTATCACTTGGTTTTTGTGTTTTATCCTCTTTCATATGTTTGATATCCGCCATTCTTTGGCGAATGGCAGCCTCACCCTGAATCATGGTCTGCACATCATAAGCATCACAACGAATACTAAAATACATACAATAATAATGTACTGGCATATGTACCTTAAACCACGCAATACGCACAGCCATCATAACATAGGCAACTGCATGGGCCTTAGGGAACATGTACTTAATTTTTGTACAAGAATCAATAAACCATTCTGGTACATTGTTCGCCTTCATTTCGGTAACCCACTCATCTTTTAAACCTTTACCCTTACGAACACTTTCCATGATCGTAAATGATAATTTTGGTTTAACACCATATCCCATCAAATCAACCATGATATCGTCACGACAACCAATAACTTCATTCAACTTACAAGTACCATTATCAATTAGATCTTTGGCATTTCCCAACCAAACATCGGTACCATGAGACAAACCAGAAATTGTGACTAATTCTGCAAACGTTGTCGGCTTTGTAAGTTCAAGAATACCACGAACAAATGGCGTACCAAACTCAGGAATACCCGCTGCTCCTGTAACTTCATTATATTTTGTCGTATCGATTTTTAGTGATTCCGTTGTCGAGAATATAGCCATAGTTGCCTGATCATTCATAGGAATCTGACGAACATTCACCCCCGTTATTCTCTCCAACATTTTCATAGCCGTAGGATCGACATGACCTAAAATATCAAATTTTAAGATATTATCATGAATCTGATGGAAATCGAAGTGCGTTGTTTTCCAAGTCGCATTTGGATTGTTTGCAGGATATTGTACAGGCGTAAAATCATGCACATCCATATCCAGCGGCACAACGACAATACCACCCGGATGCTGACCCGTTGTTCTTTTTACACCTTCACAACCCTTAGCCAAATCTACACGCTTTGCCTCATTAAAAGGCTCACACTCCATCTCTTCTTCATATCCTTTAACATAACCATACGCCGTCTTCTCCTGAACCGTACCTACAGTACCTGCTCTAAAGACGTGATCATCTCCAAATACTTCTTTTGTATAGGCATGGGCATTCGGTTGATATTCACCTGAAAAGTTCAAATCGATATCGGGAACTTTATCCCCCTCAAAACCTAAGAATGTTTCAAACGGAATATCCTGACCATCTCCACGCATGATTTCACCACAAACCGGACACACCTTATCCGGCAAATCAAAACCAGACTTAGCTTCATCCCCCTCTAAAAACTCATAGTGCTGACAATTTTTACATACATAGTGAGGTGTTAATGGGTTTACCTCCGTAATATTGGACATTGTCGCAACAAAACTAGATCCTACAGATCCACGCGAACCTACAAGATATCCATCATCATTACTCTTCTTAACAAGTAAGTGTGAAATATAATATACTACATAGTAACCATGACCAATAATACTATCTAACTCACGAGTTAAACGTTTCTCTACAATGTCTGGCAAATCATTTCCATACCATTGGTGCGCTGTTTCAAAACAAATATCACGCAGCTTTTGGTCAGACCCCTCAATGTCAGGTGGATACAACTTATCTTTGATTGGAAAGATAGGCTCTGTTAATAACTTCAATTTATTTGTGTTTTCCACAACAACCTCATATGCTACATCTTCACCCATCCATTCAAATGCCTTCAACATCTCATCCGTCGTCAACAAATGCTGATTTGGATTGCTCGTAGCTTTACGCGCTTGTTTATTATAAATATATAGAGGATGTCTAGCATTACCAATTGCCTTGGCATTAATATATACATCACGAAGACGTTTCTCATTAGGATTCACATAGTGTGCATCACTTGAAGCAATCACCATCTTACCCGCTTCTTTTGCGGTATCATAGATAAACTGCAAATACCACTTCAAATCATCCACATCTGTAATGCTTCCACGATCCAATAAATTTTTATAACAATCTAATGGCTGTAACTCAATGTAGTCATAATAGCCCATAGCTTCCAATAATTCTTTTTTACTTCGCGTATGCGCCAATTCAAAAATTTCACCATTCTGACAAGAAGAACCAATTAATAAGTTGCCATTATCCCACTTCTTTGAGATTTCCTCCTTAATAATACGAGGCTGACCATTTTCTTTACCCATACTCACCAAATATTGTGTATGTGATAAAGTAATCAATTCAAACAATTCTTTTAAGCCATCCTTATTCTTTGCGAATACCGTCATATGATATGGACGATTTCTCTCATATGGTTTTTTCGAAGCGTATTTCTCACACCCACTTTCCATATCAACTAATGTATCTAAAGTAGCTTCATGTCCTAATTGATTCATCATATTATACATGACTTGTGAAAGTACATCCGCATCATAGTCGGCACGGTGCGCACCTTCACCATCATAACTCACACGATAATGACGACATACACTTCCTAGATTAAATCGCTTTTGATCATCCGGAAGCATCGCATACGATAGTGGCAATGTATCAATCACAGGATTTGTCAGTTCATCACGACCTGTTTTTCTGCAGGCTGCATTCATAAAGCCAACATCAAACGTTGCGTTATGCGCTACTAAAATAGAATCTCCAATAAATTCTAACAACTCATCTAAAGCATCTTCAATAGGTTTTGCACGATCTACATCATTTTGTGTAATATGCGTTAAATTTGAAATGTGGGCAGGAATTGTACGCTTTGGATTAATGAACATCTGTAAACGTCCAACCTCTTCACGATTTTTGATCTTAACCCCACCAAATTCAATAATTTCATCACGCGTATTTGAAAGACCCGTTGTTTCCAAGTCAAACACGACAAATGTTGCATCTTCAAGTTTGCGATGATCATTATTATATACAATATGATATTTAGAATCTGCCACAAGCATTTCACAACCATACAACATTTTAAATTCACGATTCGGATCTTGTTTGACCAAAGCCTCAATCTTATGTTGTGCCATTGGAAAAGCCTGTACAACCTGGTGATCACACACACCGATAGAATCCATACCCCAGTCATAGGCAGTCTGAATAAATTCTTCGATTGCACAAACACCATCCATTTCTGAAAAATTAGAGTGAACATGCCATTCTGTTCTTTTTACTTTCGCATGATCTTCTCTTTTCTTTTCCTTTGTGATTTCTAATTTACGAACCATAAAAGAGTCACACTTTGAGAATGAATCATAAACAACTTCACCCGTTAATACAACGTGCATGCCTTTTTTTACCGATTGAATCTCTTCAATAGGACATCTTGCCCCTTCAAAACGTTTTGCAACGATCGCATCATCATAATCACTGATATACAACATCTGCAAAGTTTTACCACTCTTCATAACACGATTATCAATATCGAAAATATGTCCTTCAATTTGAACATTTGAATAGCCCACTCGTAAATCTGCAATCTTATATGTTGTAGCTGATTCCTTCTTATAGCTGTTTGAAGAAGGATACTGCTTCTTTACTGGCTCTTGTTTCACAACTGGTGCACTCACTTGAACCTTTGCCGTTTCAATTTCAATATCATCCTCAACTTTTTTACACACAATTTCCTGCGTAATCCCTACATCCTCTAACTTTTCCATTAATGAAGGTAAAGCCAAATTTAAAGCCGCAAGACGAGACTCATCGCGCGTAGAAAAACAGATTGTATCATTTTCTAAATAAGGATGTAGAAAGCGAAAATCCTTCACATCATTATATTTTTCCACAAAATAATTTACATAACGATCCAGTTCATCCATTTCAATAACGCAATTCTTTGTGTGCATATGCAACTTTACATGAGCATGCAAAGAAAGCTGAAGCTTAGTAATGATCTGTTCATAAATTTCCAAAGGAATTACCTTCTCAAATTCAATGTAAAAATCAACCATTTTATGCGCTGTATGAAATACAGGATTCTCATAAAAAGTCGCATTTTTAAAATACGCATATAATTCCGGATCTAGTAATTTCTCAAATACTTCCATTTTATTTTGCCATCTTTTCAAAAGCATCTTTAGCTGCTTTTTGTTCCGCCTTTTTCTTTGTGCTGCTCGTTCCCTGACCTAATAAAATATCATCTAAATACACACCCATTGTGAAGGTAGGTGCATTGCTTGGACCTTTTTCTTCTAACAATTTATATTGAATTGTCTTTCTAGAATCTGCCTGAATCACCTCTTGTAAATGTGTTTTATAGTCTGTAACAGCCTCACTCTTTTCTTGTTTAAATACTGGCTTCATATATTTTGTCAAAATCTCGTCACAAACGGCATATCCCTGATCAATATAGATAGCTCCGATACAAGCTTCAAATTGATCGGCCAAAATACTTTCTCTATGGCGTCCACCCGTTTTTTCTTCACCAACACCTAGACGCAAGAATTCATACCATCCTAATTGTCTATTCAATACGGCTAATGTAGATTCACACACTGTCTGTGCACGAAGTGTTGTCATTTGTCCTTCACGCATTTTGGGTTCCATCAAAAATAATTGTGTGGCACTCCAAATCTGTAAAACAGAATCTCCCATAAATTCTAAGCGCTCATTGTCTCCCATTTCACGATGATGTTCATTGGCATACGAAGAGTGTGTACAAGCTTCTAGATAAATATCTTCATCTTTATATTGATATCCATTTGCCTTTAACCAATCAATAAACTTTTCCATTTTATTCTTCTCCTTTTTTAAGATCTTCTAATACACAAGCAGGAACAAATCCCGAAATGTCCTGACCATATTTAAATAGTTCTCTTACGTTTGAACTTGAATACAAACTATATTCAGGACGAGTAAATAAACATACTGTCTCAATGTCCTCATTCAATCTTGCGTTCATAAACGCCATGTTTTGCTCGTATGTACAATCCACACCATTACGAATTCCACGTACCAGCACAGTCGCATTCACACTTTTGCATGCCTCGACAACTAATCCCGACTGAATCTTGCATGTTACGTTTGACAAGTGCTTCGTTGATTCATTCAACCATTTTAATCTTTTTTCCTCTGTAAACTCATTATTTTTATCTGAGTTTGGCGAAATAAAGACCACTAATTGATCAAACAACTTACTTGCTCTTTCAATAATATCTAAATGACCATAAGTAACTGGGTCAAATGTTCCGCAAAATGCTGCTATTTTCATTCTTCATTCTCCTCTTTTTGATAATAAGAAATACGCGTAATGCCATATGTCTTCTCTTTATATTTTATGAATGAAGCTATTTTTTCTGGCCACACCTCTTCTTGCAGGCTTTCCACCACAATAACTCCATCTGATTTTACAATATCTAAATCCTCTAATTTTTGAATCAACTTTTCATTTTCTTGTTTCGCATAAGGAGGATCAATATAAACTACATCATACTTTAAAGTCAAACGCTCCAATACACTAAAAATATTTCCACAAATGATTTTGGTCTCTTTTTCTGCCTTTAAACTCTTTACATTCTCTTTAATGACAGAAATGGCCCCTTTATTATTGTCCACCAAAGTCGCATGTTCCATTCCGCGACTCACAGCTTCTAAACCCATATTTCCAGTTCCACTGTAACAATCTAAAAAGTTGCCACCATCAAACATGTTTCCCAAACTTGAGAAGATGGCTCCTTTAATTTTATCTTGTGTTGGTCTAGTCGCATCATTTTTAGGACTTTTTAATGATCTAGACCCATATTTTCCCGCTACAATTCTCATGATAATCGATCCATCTCCCTTCTTCGAATTGCACAAATGCAGTTTTGTGCCAATCCCATTGTCAACATAACTGAAATCAAGCTTGTACCTCCACTACTTATAAATAGTAGGGGTACTCCTGTAAAAGGAATCAGGCTGGCCACACCACCAGCATTCAAAAAGAAGTGCATAAATAGATAAACGCCCGCGCCGCCCAATATAATTTTGTACATATTCTCACTTGTTTTAAAGGCATAATAAAATAAGCGAAATTCAATAATTCCATACAGAATAACCAATCCAAACAAGCCAAAGATACCTGTTTCTTCAATCAATACAGCCAAAATATAGTCATTATCAGCCTGTGTTAAATAACCATATTTACGTGCCGAGTTTCCAATGCCTTTTCCAACAATATTCGAGCTTGCGATTCCATACAAAGAATTGGCTGGTTGATATCCATCCCCATAAACATCGTTATATGGATCTTTGAAGTTTTCAACACGCACCGCAATATGTGCAAATGACGTATGTTTTAAGATTTCATTTCCTATATTTGTAAATCCAAATAAAACAACGCCAAAAACAATTCCTCCATAAATAAGTACTTTTAATACGCGTTGTGTATGTTGTAAAACAGGATATTTTGGAATCATGATACAAGATATAAAGATAAATCCAATGATAACAGCGGTTCCTGTATCTTTTTGCAAAAGCACAATGATACATATACAAATAAATGCGGCCCACGCCCTTTTAAAGAGTCTACCCTTTTCCTTTAACATAATTGATTTCTTTTTTGCACGATACAAGCATGTCGCACAAATAATCAGCAATAATGGTTTTGCGAATTCACTTGGCTGCAAAGATATACCGGCAATCTGAATCCAGGCATGGCTTCCTCCAATTTCTGGAAACGCAAATGGAAGTATCATTATGAACAAACAAAGTGGAACAATACACCATTCTATTTTTGAATACCATCGAAAACGAAAAAAACGATTCATAAACCACATGGCAATATATCCACATACGCAAAATATACTTTGTTTGACAATTACTTTTGGGACAATGTTAGGGGCATATGTCGTTTTTCCTACATTGGTTGAAACAATCGTAAATGTTCCAATCAACAAAAGAAGCGCCACCGCCCAATTGATATACTTATCACACTTTGGATCCAATGCGAAAAATGATAATTTCCCCTTCTTTTTTTGTTCGGACATGTAAATCCCCCCATCATAAATTCTATTTTAGCATATTTTCAAAAATCATTTGTCAATAATTCGAAAATGCTATAGAATGTTTGCGAGGATGATTACTATGAAAATAACAAGCAAAGATATTATATTGGATACAGACGAAAGAATTCGTATGCAAAGTGAACCTGTTCAATTGCCTTTATCAAATGAGGATCGGGAACTTTTACAGGCCATGTTAGATTATGTGCGCAATTCACAAGATGATGAAATTGCCGAAGCCGAAGGTTTACAGCCAGCCGTTGGTATTGCAGCTGTACAAGTTGGTGTTTTAAAACAAATGATTGCGGTTGTGATTCCTTATGAAGATGGTGTAGATGAAGTTGCACTAGTCAATCCTAAAATCATTTCCGAATCCGTGCAAAACGCATATTTAGATAATGGAGAAGGTTGTTTATCCGTAAAAGGCGAACACCCAGGACATGTTTTCCGTCATGCAAGAATTAAAGTTCGTGGTTATGATTTGATTCAAGATAAAAATGTAACAATTTCAGCGGAAGGATATTTCGCAATTTGCCTTCAACACGAAATCGATCACTTATCAGGTACTCTTTTCTACGATCATATTGATGCCAATAATCCATGGAAAAGTGATGATGAGGCAGAAGTCATTTAAGCTTCTGCTTTTTTAAATCGCGTAGCTTTGCTATAATAACAATAGAGTCATTAAATTATAGAAAGAGGTCGAATATGCCAAAAGCACAAGAACAAGCGTTTGGGCATGCATCGAACAAAAAACCATATCATGCAAAAAATCACGTTGAAAAAGGTGATACTTTGATTTACGCCCTAGGGGGATTAGGCGAAGTCGGTAAAAATATGTATTGCTACGAACACGAAAATGAAATCTGTATCGTAGATTGTGGCGTTTTGTTTCCAGGTGATGAACTATTAGGAGTAGACTATGTAATTCCTGATTATCATCATTTGATTCGCATGAACAAAAAAAGAAAGTTTTTAGTAATTACCCATGGTCACGAGGATCATATTGGAGGAATTCCATTCTTACTAAAACAAGTCCAAATTGATGCTATCTATGCACCTCGTTTTGCGAAGGCTTTGATTCTTAAAAAGTTAAGTGAACATAAAGGACTAGAAAAAACAAAAATTATAGAAATTGATGAAAACTCAAGTATCTCAACAAAATACTTTAAAGTTGGTTTCTTCAATACCATCCACTCTATCCCCGATTCTTTAGGTGTACATATCACATGTCCTAATGGATCTATTGTCCACACAGGTGACTTCAAATTTGACTTAACTCCTGTTGGAACAAATGCAGACTACCAGAAAATGGCATTTATTGGTGTCACAAAACCAGACTTATTAATGTCAGATTCTACAAACTCTGGAGTTGAAGACTTTTCTATTTCAGAAAGAAAAGTTGCCAATGAAATCCAGGACATTATGCGTAAGACAAAACAGCGTTTAATTGTTGCGACATTCGCATCCAACGTACATCGTGTTGCCCAAATCATTGAAGCTGCTACTAAATTTGGTAGAAAAGTCATTGTATTTGGTCGAAGTATGGAAAATGTTGTCGATATCGGACGAAAGATGGGAACAATCAAAGTTAAAAATTCAGACTTCTTAAGTCCTGAAGAATTAGCTTATACACCAGATGATAAAGTTTGTATTATTTGTACAGGAAGTCAGGGTGAACCTTTGGCTGCCCTATCAAGGATTGCGAATGGTACACACCGCTTTATTCACTTAAAACCTGGAGATACAATCGTATTCTCAAGTAATCCAATTCCAGGAAACCAATCCAGTGTCAATCGTGTTATTGATAACTTATTTAGATCGGGTGCTACAGTATTGACAAAATCCATCTTAAATAACTTGCATACAACGGGACATGCTTCTAAAGAAGAACAAAAACTAATGTTACAGTTAGTTCGTCCAACCTATTTTATGCCAATTCATGGTGAATATAAGATGTTGATGCAACACCGTCAAACCGCAATGGAAACAGGTATTCCTAAAGAGAATATCTTTGTATGCGCAAATGGAGATATTTTAATTTTAAGAGATCACAAAGTACTACAAAGTGACTGGCGATACCAAGGTGACGATATTTATGTCGATGGAAATGATATTTCCGGATTATCCACTGCTGTTTTAAAAGATCGTCGAATCTTAGCTGATAATGGATTAGTTGCCGTTATCTTAGCTATCGATTCAAAAGAAAACAAAATCTTAATGCGACCCGTCATCGTATCACGTGGATTTGTCTTCATTAAAGATTCACAGGGATTGATCAAAGAAGCTGAATATATTGTGAATAATTCTCTTCAGGAAAAGATGAAAGAAAAAACCACTTTCTCTGAAATCAAAAACTGTGTACGCTCTACATTAGAACCATTCTTATACAAGAAGACGCATCGAAACCCAATTGTAATTCCAGTTATCTTGAATTCAAAACAAACAATGGAAGAACTTCAAAAAAATCGTAAGAACAATTTCCATGCAAGAAAACCAAGAGCAACAAAGGCATCCTAGTGATGTCTTTTCTATTTTATGATAAAATAGTTTCATGACAAAGTTACAGAAACAAATGTTTATCATCATTGCCATATTATTTGCGATCGTATTAAGCATGCTAGGATCTTTGAAAATCGCAAAAAATGTTGAGCCCGATCAATTGAGTGTACAATATAAAACATTGAAAGATGAAAAGATTCCATCCTCAATGAATGATGTATCCATTGTTTATTTTACGGATGTGCAATATGGTGAATTTGAAAATAAAAAAAGAGCCGATAAACTCTTTAATAAAATTGAACATTTAGATCCAGACATTCTGATTTTTGGCGGCGATCTATTTGATGAAACCTGTCAGATGAGTCAAGAAGACATAGATTATATCACCAATAAATTATCTAAGATGCATGCTCCACTAGGTAAATTTTGTGCCTTAGGCGAAAAGGATGATGCAAACAACGACGTAGTTCGTTCCATTTTAAATCAGGCACAATTTGAAATATTAGAAAACGAAACAATTCTTCTTACAAACAAAAAAGAGGAAGGCATTACATTAAGTGCATTTCAACGTCAGACAAACAATACAATCTGCTCATCACTCACATGCCAGATACACTGACTAATGAAGAATTATCCACAAAATCAATATCCCTTGCATTATGTGGACATTCTCATGGCAATCAAATCACATTCCCTATTTTTGGTGGATATAAATCGATAGATGGGGCAAAATCATTGAATCGTTCCCACGCAAAACGTCTTGCCTTTCCATACATCATTTCATCCGGTGTAGGATGCACACACGTAAATCTTCGTTTTATGGCAAAACCAGAAATCTATTATTTCATGCTACAAAGTAAATAAGAGGCTTTTTTAATCAGCCTCTTATTCTTTTTTCTTTAGACATTGAATTAGAAGTTCATTGTTCTTTTTGATTTCATCTTTAATAGAAGCTAATTCTAACAAGATGAATACTAAGATTATTATGATAAAGATAGTTAGAAACATGCGTGTCACTCCTTTTCTCTAGGATATCTCTACTCAAATTTTATCATAATAATACGGATTTTTATCTTCTTTTCTCTATTAATAATACGTATGGTATTTTCTGTACCTGAATCGATGTTTGTGTTTTTAAAAACTCTTCCATACATTTAGCTTCTTCCTGTCCCGATTCATGTGGATACATCACAAGTGCCATTCTTCCTTTTACTTTTAAAAGTTTTAGAGCTTGTCTGACTGCACTTACACTTGAAGAAGCGTGGGTTGTGATGTCATGATTTCCTTGAGGAAAATACCCAAAATTAAAAATGATCGCATCCATTTCTTCATGAATATATTCTTCCATATGTTCATGTCCAACATTATAGAAACAAGTTTTTTGATCATCCAATCGTTCTTTTGTACTTTCAAAAACATCTCTTTGAATTTCGAAGCCATATACTTTATGTACATTTTGCGACAAAAAGAAATCTGTATCTTTTCCCTGTCCTAATGTCGCATCCACACATATTGCTTGTTTATGAAGAACTGGCTTTAAAAATTCATGGGATACATCAACCATGGATTTCATCGTAGTCTTAATGCCTCTTTATATAACATATAATCTTCGGTTTTATCACACACAAAACATACATGAATAACCTTTGTCTCAGGAAACTTATTCATTAATCGTTTTACGGTTTGAATCGCAATTACACAAGCCTCATGATTTGGATATGCATTGATACCTGTAGAAATACATGGAAAGGCAATATTGATCGATTCCATATCATTTTTTCGCATATAATCATACGCCAATGCCATACTATTCCAATAACAAGCGGCCAAATATTCATCTTCATTATGAGCGCCATCTATATAACGAGGTCCACACGTATGAATAACTGCTTTACATGGCAAATTAAAAGATTCTGTCATCTTAGCTTTTCCTACTTCTAAACCATTTAAAGCCTGACAAGCCTTCATCATTTCACTTCCAGCCTGATGAAATATCTGTGCGCTCACTCCTTGCATTGGTAAAACTTGTTGATTGGTTGGATCCACAATCAAATCAAAATCCAATAATGATATATTTCCCTTTAATGTACTAATCATTCGTCTTCTCCCATCTTAGTCATTCGACTTGATAATTTTTGTGCGGAAATAGAAACCGCATGGAATTGTGTTGCCAAAGTTTCCAACGTTTTTTCTGCCTTTATACTTCTTTCTACAAGACGATTCGCATCCTCCTGCAGCAACAAAATATTTCGTTCGATTTCTTCCATATGGCTTGTGCGATAAAAATCCTTTGTACTTGATAATAAAGTCATCACTTCCGCTACAAGTGTAGTTGGAGATACCAACATAACATGTTTTTGAAGGGCATATGTAAATAAATCATCACATTTAGCACAAACAAATTGATAAATTGCTTCACTAGGCACAAACAATAAAGCATAAGGCATAGTATCCATATTAATATATTTATTTGCCACATCATCAATATGTTTTTTCATATTCATCTTAAAAGGTCTTAGATATGTATCCATATCTTCCTGAAGATTCATATAATTTTCCATAGGAAACTTTGAATCAATACACAACACTTTATTCGTGTCTGGTAAATGAAAGGCACAATCCGCAATCTTTCCATTTGGCAAAGTATACTGCATCGAATAGATAGATGGATTTTGACCACAATATACACTTAGAAGCATATCCAATTGATATTCTCCCCAGTTTCCTCTAAGTTTTGTATTTGTCATGACCATATT
>OHKN01000596.1_pt1 | contig 18483 bp, 16 predicted proteins | sample 1568841 | NCBI WGS metagenome assembly OHKN01 (sample SAMEA3879579, study PRJEB24766) | human gut metagenome | biome: human-associated habitat; feature: feces | place: USA | collected 1985/1987
CTGTAATCTGAACTGTGTGGCCGAAAATATTGGTTCTTCCGTCTGTTGCCCATTCATCGGTAGCCTCAGCCATCGGAGAAGAAGGGGTAATCGGATAGATAGCTGCCACGTCGGTGTATGCGTAAGAAGCATGCGCTGCTGCGTGGTTTCCATCCATGGTTTTCATCTTTCTTGCCATAATGAATATTCCTCCTATTGATAGTGAATGTATTCAGTAATAAATCTCCCCAAATAGATTGTCCTGGAAATTTACCTGATAATATTATAACAAATTCTCGTCAAAATGCAAATAATTTTGATTTATATCCGGTATTATTTTTCGAACAATTACAAAAAAGCTGTCTACTGTTTTTTCAGATAGTCGATAAAACCACAAAATATGAAAAAAAGCGCCGCCAGATGAAGAAAGACTCTCCATCCAGCGGTGCTTTTCATTCAAATGCCGCTTGAATGCCCTTTTATCATTCATTTTTGCAATCTATCTTACAGCACTTTCTATATTTCACCTTAGTTTTGCCTTGGTTTTAATTGCTTCCAGGTCCATTTGCTTCCACAACCGGGTTCGTTTCCTCTGGCTCTGGAGTTGTCTCCTGTGGTCCTTCGTTGGATTCCGCCGCTGTCGTGGTCGGAGCTTTTGTCTCGCCGCCAGGGCTGGACGGTGCCGCTGTGGTTGTCTCATGTGCCGCTGTGCTCTCATTAGCTGCATTTGTCTCAGCCGCAGTGCTCTCTGCTGCCGCCGTTGTCTCCGTTGTGTTGGTCGCTACAGTAGCGGAACTGTTACGTTTGATCTGCGCTGCCTTTCCACGATAGCTGCTATTGTGAAAAAATTCACGACTCACTTCTTTATCATTCTCATAGGTAACCAGATCCGTGGACCAGCGGCTGCCCGGAGTCGCTGCCTTTGTCTGCACTTCCTGCCCCGGCTGCAGGGAACCATCCTCGGTATAAACCGCAGACGGCGGATCAATCTCGCCTGTCTTCTCAGAAGACATACGAATCTTGACACCCTCTTTCAGAATCGGAACTCCATACAGTGCGATCGTCAGTTTTCGATCAGATGCGCTGAAGCTTGCCTTGATAGCCAGCGGATATTCCGAGTTGTTGACGAACTTGAAGTCCGGTCCGCCGTAGCTGACTGCCGCATCCTCGCCCGGTGTAACGTAGGACGGCTCGTAGCTGTGTGCGTGGCGCTCCGTACTCTTAAGCCCCGCAAATACAACCGCGTTGTATAAGGTCGAAGATACCTGGCAGACGCCGCCGCCTGGCTCCTGGACAACCTCGCCATTTAAGTATGCGGTTGCCGGCTTGTAGCCTTTTTCTTCGGTTCTCGCACCGGTCGTATTGTTAAAGGAAAATTCCTGTCCTGGTTTGACAATCGTTCCGTTTAACGCTGCGACCGCCAGACGGATATTCTCGTTTCGGTTGCTGTTGGAGGTCGTCGTGGTTGTGTAGGTGGACATTGTCTTGTACTTATCCTGTACCGACGAATCCGCTGCGACTTCCTTCGTCTCTGCGGTCAGGACGGCATCAAACTCTTTCTTGTCAATCGCATCGACCATCGCCTGTGCCAGCTTATCCTGATCGATGACAAGTCCCTTGGTGCCCTCGCTGAACTCAAACTTACCCGTTTCCTTATTGTAACCGGAGATACCGCCGCTCTTGGCTGCCATGTTCCAGTTTCCGGCAATCAGTGCTGCCTCTGCCTTGGCATCCTCGATCATATTTTCCGTGTTGACTTCATATGTCTCACCCGGTTTCAGATCACTTGCATAGATCTCCTCGAGAAGCTGATCAACTTTATCCGCCATCAGATTGGTAACGTCGGTCTCTTTGTCCTCGTATTTGGCCTTCATCTTCCAGTCAAATGAATCAAGGATCGCCTTGCGCGCCTCCTCCTGCGTCATTCCGTAAATATTGACGCCGTTGACGGTCACCGCTCCATCTGCCACGGTACTCTCCTGTACGATATCCGATTCGGTCGCCCCGCCTGCCGCGCTGCCCCCACCGCACCCGCGGGAGGCAATCGCCGCTATCAGGATAACCGCCAGGACACCGATCACGATCAAAAGGATCTGTGTAATATCCAGACGGTTTCTTCTCTTCTTTTTATAACGCCCGGAAGTATGACTCCGACCGGCTGCCGCCCGATTCATCACAGTATCCCGGCGTCCCGTGCTTGTGTGCGCATCTGTACTTTTTGTATGGCTGGATGTTCCGGACGACGAACGATGCCCGGTACTGCTATGTCCGGCACGGCTGTACGAACTCAGCGTTCCGCCCTCCAATCCTCTATGTTCAAAATTCCTTCCTCCTGAAGAATTTCTGTTGTACTCACTCATTTTCCATCACCTGTCCGTCTTTTCCATGAAATTTTATTATATGTGTTTATTTGAAAATATCTCTGCTACAGTATAGCACAATTCCAGGAAAAGAAAATAACATAATTCTTAAATTAACTTATAAATTTTTTTGATCCCCACAACCGTTTCCTGGTACAAATTTCCACAGCCGCTCTGTTTTTTGTATAACGCTTCTTCTTTCAAATATATCTGATGTAAACAATCATTTTTGTTCCCGTTTACACACTGGCAAACTGCAGCGGGTATCTGCCGCATACTTGACTTTTCCATCTAATGCGGGTAGTCTTACAGCAGAAGGAGGTCTGCATCTATGCAGTTAATTGATTTACACGTTCATTCTACTGCTTCGGACGGCACACTCACGCCCACCGAAGTGACAAATCTGGCGCTCCAATGCGGTCTGACCGCCTATGCGCTGACGGATCATGATACAGTTGACGGCGTTGCGGAAGCCATGCAGGCAGCCGAGAACACCTCCCTGACTGTCATTCCCGGTGCCGAATTTTCCAGTCCTTATGAAGGAAAAGAAATCCATATTCTGGGGCTCTATCTGAACCCGCACTGCCCGGAACTTTTATCTGCACTGCGGCAGGTCCGCGAGATCCGTAACCGGCGCAATGAAGAGCTTCTCGCTTTATTTCAGGCAGATGGATTTCCCATTAAATATGAAGATTTAATTCACGGAAATGAACACACTGTCATCACCCGTGCCCATTTTGCACGCGCACTGCTTGAAAAAGGCTGTGTCACTTCGGTCAGCCAGGCATTTGATAAATACCTCGGGGACGGCAAAAAATATTACCGCCCGAAGCAGATGATTGAGCCGGAGGAAGCGATCCGCCTGATCCGTGTAGCTGGCGGTTTACCAGCGCTCGCACATCCTCTCCAGTATAAACTTGGCTGGAAAAAGACCGAGCAGCTTCTCTCCTATTTAAAAGAAGCCGGAATGATGGGCATCGAGGTTTATTATTCCTCACACTCTCAATCCGACAGTCTTCATTTACGTGAAATAGCTTCCCGTCTCGGTCTGGTCTCCACCGGCGGTTCCGATTTTCACGGCGCCACCAAACCAGATATCCATCTTGGAAGCGGCTACGGCGGTCTGCGGGTTTCTGCACTGTTGCTGGACAACATAAAAGCCCGGTTACAGCAGAAAAACAGCTAAAATGCTGATTTACCCGCTCACGCTTCTATCGGTTCCGTATGTTCAGGCATTTACAATCTATATGAAAACTTCTTCATGAACCTGCTGAACAGACGTCTGTTTATATGTTTACATATGATAGAGCGCCAGCTCAATCCCTTCTTCCGAGACGGACTCCGCCAGTACGGCTTTCATTCCCGCCGCGCTGGCGGTTTTTTCTGTCTTTTCTCCGATACAGACGGCTGTAAATCCGTTCAATGTCTCCTTATCCGGCTGTAAAATATCCAGGAATCCCTGTACTGTCGATCCGCTCGTAAACGTGACCGCATCGATCGCGCCCTCTTTTAGGAGTTCACGGATGCGCTCTGCAAGCGGCGATTCCTCCGGCGTGATCGTATCGTAAAGTGTCACATCCATATAGGATATTCCGGCAGCTTCAAATGCCTGCGTCAGTTCCGGCGAACCATGTCTGGCGCGCAGGATGCATACGCGTTCGTTCTGCTTCACCTGTTTTGCCAGCCCTTTTCCGAGATCTGCCGCATAAAAGCGCTCCGGAATATAATCTGGGTAAATACCGTGTTCCCGGCAGACGGACGCGGTTCCCTCGCCGATCACAGCAAAACGCAGATGGGAAAGGCTCCTGAAATCTTTCTGCATCTGGTTCAAAAGCTCAAAGAAATATTGTGCCCCTGCCGGACTTGTGAGTACCAGCCAGTGATACGATTCCAGATTCCGAACCAGTTCATACAGTTTTTCTTTATCCGCTGTGCCAGCATCCGCTTTTTCTGATTTTTTCCAGACCGGTTTTAACTCAATCGTCGGAAATTCCAGCACCTCCGCTCCGGCATCGCGCAGATGTTCCGCCAGCTTCTGGCTGCGCTCCTTCGGGCGGGTAATCACGATCCGTTTTCCTGCCAACGGCTTTTCTTCTCTCCATGCACACGTATCAGCAAGCGCACAGACCTCCCCGATCACAAGGATGGCAGGCGCCTTAACGCCCTGACGCACACCCTCTTCCGGAAGTGTCTGCAGGGTTGCGCGGATCATTCTCTGGGACGCAAGGGTTCCGTTCATCAGAAATGCCGCCGGCGTCTCCGGTTTCATTCCCGCATTCAGAAGCCCCTCACAGATCCTCGGCGCATTCGCAACACTCATCAGAAAAATCAAGGTGCCGCCGACCCGAGCAAGTGCCTCAAAATCCAGAGCCGGCATGCCCTCCATACGATGTCCGGTAATCACATGAAACGATCCCGCCAATCCTCGGTGCGTCACCGGGATGCCAAAATATGCCGGAACTGCCAGGCTGGAGCTGATACCCGGAACCACCTCAAACGGGATCTGATGTTTCTTTAAAAATTCAGCTTCTTCGCCGCCGCGTCCAAAGACGAACGGATCCCCGCCCTTGAGGCGCACGATCGTTCCGCCCTTTTTCGCTTCCTCTAATAAAATTTCTAAGATTTCTTCCTGCTTCTTCGAATGGCGTCCACTCCGTTTACCAACGTCAATTTTCCGCGTGTGCTCCGGAATCCAGCCCAGTATCGCGTCGCCAGCCAAAGCGTCGTAGACGACGGCATCCGCCTGCTCCAGAAGTTCTCTGCCGCGCAGGGTAAAAAGCCCTGCATCGCCAGGGCCCGAGCCGATAAGGTAGACTTTCCCCAGCGGAGACAGTGCAGGCTTTCCCGATAACTGTTCCGCCAATTTTCTTCCAAGCTCCGCTGCTTTCTCTGCATCGCCCTCAATGGAACCAATACGGACTTCTCCCGTTTCTTCCTTATAATAAAGACCTCGCAGCTTGATTTTTCCATTTTCAAGCACCGCCGAAGCTGCCGTCGGCGACGAACATCCGCCTCCAAGCGTGGCGACAAAGCCCTGTTCTGCCCTGGTTAAAACCGCAGACTCCTCAGAGTGAACCATTTTCACAAAAGGAATCTCCCGGTCACGCCGTCCCTGGATTGCCAGAATGCCCTGTCCTGCTGACGGGATCATTTCCTCCACAGAAAAATAACGGCTGATGCGATCTGCAAATCCCAGACGAATCAGCCCCGCCGCTGCCAGAATCAGCGCATCATATTCGCCAGAATCGAGCTTTCGCAAACGCGTGTTCAGGTTACCTCGGATCCCCTTAAATTCTGCATCCGGGAATAATCTCTGCCCCTGTAGGACGCGTCGGCGGCTGGAAGTTCCGATTACCGGGTGTGCCGGAAGCTCGGATAAGCCTTCACGCAGAACCAGCACATCGCGGCAATCTTCGCGCTCTAAAAGCGCCAGCACCGGCAGCTCCTCCGGCGGACAGAGCGGCATATCTTTTAAGGAATGAACTGTCAGCTCGCACCGCCCTTCATAAAGCGCCTGATCCAGCTCTTTTACAAACAATCCCCTGCCGCCAACCGCATCGAGTGGACGGTCAAGCACCTTGTCTCCCGTCGTTTTCATCGTGATCAATTCAAATTCTGTCTCCGGACAGACATTCTGCATCGCTGCGATCGCCATCTTTGACTGAACAACTGCCAGCGCACTGTCGCGGCTGCCTACGCGGATCCTATTTTTATCTGTCAATTTTTAATCTCCTCTATAAAATATATTAAGTATCTTCTATCTCTGCCTCCGCCAGCACGCGGCGTACTTCTTTTGCCACACGATGCGTCAATCCCGGATCCGCTCCGCCAGAAATCAATCCGGCTGTCAGTTCTCTGCCCTGGGCGATCGCCGGGAAATAAAACTCTGACTGACTTTTATCGGAAGCCATATTAAACCAGACGGAATGGCTCGACGCATCCTCCTTGATCCGTGCGTCCGTCCCCGTCTGCCCGGTCGCTGCCAGCGCCATAAAAAAGTTTTTTTCCTGCCAGATCGTATCACGAACTTCCTCATAGGTTTGTTCAATCAGACGGATTTTCCGTGAATCCGCCAGCTTCCGTATCTCTTCTGAAGTGTTCGGTGCAATCACCGTGATCGCTGCGCCAAATTTTTCCAGCACGCCGACCCGCCTCGATGCCACACTTCCAGCTCCCACAACCAGCACCTGCCGATCTGTCATATCTATAAAAATCGGAAAATAGGACATTTCTCTTCTCCTACTATTTTCGTTTGGTAACTGTTCAGTGCCTTCACAGTCACGCGCAGACCTACTGAACAGTTACTTCGTTTGTTTCTATGCCACCGGAATTGATTTCATCTCTTCCAGACTGCATTTCTGTATTATTATAAAGTGTCTCATTTTATAAATCAAGCGTGAGGCAGATCTATTTTTCATTTTAGAACCTCTTTTGTTTCTGTTCACGGGTAGGCACTTTTGGAACCGAAAGTGCCGTAAGAAAACGTGGTGGCAGCAGGAATTTGCCGTATTGAAATGCGAAGCCACGGCAAATTCCGTTACTGGACACGTATGCGTGTACAGTAACCCTCTTTTATTGATACCCGTATACGTAAAAAGTAATCCTTGTTTTGTCTTGCCAGAACGGTGCAGATTTTGTATACTTATAACACATTTAAATTCAATACAATGAGTATAAAAAGATTGACTAATACCAATAAAGGAGTTACAACGATGGAAGAATTTTACAAAGCAATCGAAGACAAGATCAAAGCTTCCGGCTATCCGGGCGAGGTAAACGGCGAGGATATCTACAACGACATCTGCGATCAGATGGAGGAAAAAGAAAATGGAACCTATCTGTTTCTCTCCAAAAAAGACAATGGCGTCGTATTTGAATACAAGGTAGACATTCTGGATGAGTCCTTCAATCTCTCCTATGTTCATATTACCGCAAATAACGACACGTTTCATATTGATTTTGACAATTTATAGACAATCTTTTCTTGGACATCCCTGTATTTTTGACATACAGGGATATTTTTTTAAGGATTTTTTTGGAAAATGTGAGCATTGCGCCCTTTATAGAGGTCTGTTATAATTATCATTGTTAAAAGATTGACGAAATATAAACTGCACACAGGGTTGTGTGCCAATCCATGAAGGAGGGCTAAATATGAAAATCCAGAACATTTCCGATGTAAACACATTTTTTAAAGTAATTGATTCCTGCAAAGGAACCGTCGAACTGGTTTCCCCGGAGGGCGACCGCATCAACCTGAAATCCAAGCTGTCCCAGTATCTGTCGATGGCAAATATTTTTTCCAATGGCTATATCAAAGAGCTGGAGCTGGTTGCTTATGAGAAAGAGGACTTAGACCGACTGATTAAATTTATGTATCAGGGGGAGTAAGCTCTCTTCTGAGGTGTACACGGTATGTACGTTGCCGTTGTATAAAAAATGTTTGAATAATGCGATAGAAACTGTATAAAAAAGCTTCCTGGCTGCATGGCAGATTGGCTCTGCTGCACAGGAAGCTTTTTTCCGTTTTATGAATCTAAGTCAAACCGTTTCTCATACTTCACGCAGTAAACACGCAAACCTTCTAAACAGCTACGCTTCTATCCGCGCCAGCTCTTGAAAGACTTTTTCAATTTCTTCCCGCGACGCCCGGAATGTTCCCTGCACCATCTGGGCACTCCCGCCGCCGCGTCCCTGCAGACGGGCGTTTAATTCTTTTCCGAATGCACGCACATCACGGCCGAGGCTTCCGGCTGTGTAGTTATAACCCGACGCGTCATCGCCAGAGCACACCAGCACGGTCTCTCCTTTTTCCTGTTCCAATAGCAGATTTGCAAACTGACGCACCAGAACTGGCGTCATGCCCTGCTCAAATACAGCCAGCGCTTTCTGACCCTGCGGATAGACGTCTGCCTGCATGGTGAGAATGCGCTGCCAGAGGTGGTTGATCTCACCGTCCTTGCGCCCGCTCTCCTCTTTCAGATGGCTGACCGCCTCCGCCGCCTTCTCCGGTTTTGCAGAAAGCAGGTTAGAGATCGTCTGCATCTGCTCCGTCTTCGTCTCAAAATTCTCCAGCGCACGGTCACCACAGAGCATGGAGAAACGCACGCCGCCCTTGTAATTCATCAGGGACAGCACCTTGATCACGCCGATCTCTCCCGTGTAATCCACGTGTGTGCCGCAGCAGGCACAGATATCCGCCCCCGGAATCTCTACGATGCGGACCTGACCGGTCAGCTCTTTCTTGCTGCGGTAATCGATCGTTTTCAATTCCTCCTCACCCGGATATGTCACCTGTACCGGAAGATTCGCCCAGACAACCGCATTTGCCTTCTTCTCGATTTCCTTTAACTGTTCCCAGTTAAGCGGACCATTCAGATCGACCGTCACTTCATCGTGTCCCATATGAAATCCGACATTATCATATCCGTATGCGGCATGAATCAGCCCCGATATGATATGTTCTCCCGTATGTTGCTGCATGTTGGAAAAACGCTGTTCCCAGTCGATGGCCGCATGAACAGTGCTTCCCACCTCCAGCGGCGCGTCCGTCTCATGAACAACCACGCCATGTTTCTCCTCCACATGTGTCACGTGCACTTCCCCGATCCGTCCGGTGTCCGACGGCTGTCCGCCGCCCTCCGGATAAAATCCGGTCTGGGAAAGTTCCACCTCAAATCCGTGCTTTGCCGGACGGCAGGCGGTGACGATGGCATCAAATTCTTTTACATACGGTGTCTGATAATATAACGGTTCCATTTTCATTCCTCTTTTCATTTCGTTGTACAATGTTCTGTGACAAATCGTTATGGATAAACATCCATGTCGATCCGCCCGGTTATCTCGATTATTTCAACAAAAAATTTATAGTAAAATATTTCCGTCCTAATTTTCCTGATTTATGGAAACTGTGGCAAGCTGCCCCTCATATGATGAAGTGTATAGAAAATCTCGGAGGACATAACCATGAGTGATTTAGCGGCTACCAACTGCGGTTGCGGATGTGATAACAACGGAGGAAGCTGCGGCTGTAATTGTGGCTGTGGATGCGGCGGCAACAACAACTGTCTCTTCCTGATTCTGATTCTGCTGTGCTGCGGCGGATGTGGCGGCGGATGCTTTGATCACGGATGCGGCGGCAACAACTGCGACTGCCTGATCTGGATCCTGCTTCTGTGCTGCTGCTGTGGTGGCGGTGGCTTTGGCTGCTGATAAACATCCGCCCATATCCAGCATATCTTTTGAGAATGCATCCATGTACATTTTAATACCGCAGATTTAACACCATCACATCTTATTTGCGCGTCAACTGATAAATCAATGCATTGCAGATCGCGGCGGCTACATTGCTGCCGCCCTTTCTGCCTCTTGCCACAATATAAGGAGTGTCCGGCAGGGATATAATCAATTCCTTGGACGGCACGACATTGACAAAGCCGACCGGCACGCCGATGATGAGCTTCGGGTGGATTTTTCCCTCCTGAATCAACTCGTACAGACGCACCAGCGCGGTCGGTGCATTCCCAACTGCAAAAATACAGTCTTTTCCCATTTCTGCCGCCTTGTCCATGCTGGCAACCGCACGGGTGGTCCCGGACGCTGCCGCTTTCTTCGCGACATCCTCGTCCGCCATAAAACAGTAGACCTCACCGCCCAACGACGCAAGCGCGCGCTTGTTGATACCGGATTTTCCCATATTCGTATCAGTCACGATGCACGCCCCATTTTTCAGGGCTTCCAACGCCTTATCGACTGCGCCCGGTGAAAATACAAGCGAATCTGCGTACTCAAAGTCGGCTGTCGTGTGAATCACGCGTTTCACAATTGGTGCTTCTTTCTCCGGAAATGTCCGTTCCCCCAGCTCCTCGGTGATAATCTCAAAACTTCTCGCCTCGATCTCCGACGGCAATACCTGACTGAGTTCTTTCATTTTCTCATCCATCTATCTACACTCCCTCTTCCAGAATCCGGTAAATTGCTTCCATATCCAAGTACTTCCGCATCATGTCTGCCAGCCGGTTGTACTGCTCTTCCCGGTATTTCTCATAATCAAACGACAATCCGCCGACTTCCGGCTCCATTCCTTTTTCTTTCATCAGCGCACGGATAATCGTCTCCGCCACCTCTGCCTTGTCAAAAATGCCGTGGACGTAAGTGCCGTAGAGGTTGTCCCGGCAGCAGCCATCCTGTTTTTCAGTGTGGTTTCCCGCCTGTTCTTCCCTGAGTTTCAATAAACTATGATTTACGGCTTTTTCCTGCTCCTCGATCACGTTCTTAACAATATCACCGCCGACAGATGATGTCTCTCCCATATGTATTTCATATCCTTCCGCCTCCATCCCCGAAAGCCCGGAAAAGATACCGCTGACCGTCCCGAAACATCCCTTGACCTGCGTCCTGGTCTTTTCTTCCTGAAACTGTGTCTGTAACGGCAGAAGTCCCATACCGGAGATCGTACGCCCAGGCACCCCCGCCTCGGTTCCTTCCTGATCTGACAGCGTCTGTCCCATCATCTGATAGCCGCCGCAGATGCCCCAGATCGGCGTTCCTCCGGCTGCTTTCTTTAAAACTGCCGCTTCCAGACCATTCTGCCGCATCCAGAGCAGATCCTCGATCGTATTCTTCGTTCCCGGAAGAACAATCAGATCCGGTCGTCCCAGCTCAGACAGGCGGCTCACATAACGCACCGAAACGCCGGGGATCGGGTCAAAGACGTTCAGGTCAGTGAAATTGGATAAACGCGGAAAGCGGATGGCTGCAATGTCGATCCATGCCTCTACATGTTTTTCAGATGACTCGTTTTCCTGTTTAAGGGTATTATTCCGCCCTGTGGATGAAAGACGGCTGCTTAAGCTATCCTCGTCCTCGATATCCACATCCATGTACGGAACGACGCCGACCACCGGAATCTTGCATAATTTCTCGATCATCTCAACACCTGGATCCAGGATCGTCTTATCGCCGCGGAATTTGTTGATGATAAGCCCCTTTACCATCGCCTGTTCATCCGGTTCCAGAAGCGCTACCGTTCCATAGAGCTGTGCAAACACGCCGCCCCGGTCGATGTCCCCGGCAAGCAGCACTGGCGCACCCGCCATGCGCGCCATTCCCATGTTCACGATATCATCCGATTTTAAGTTGATCTCCGCCGGGCTGCCGGCGCCCTCGATCACGATGATATCGTACTGTTCGGACAAGTGCTGAAACGCTTTCTTGATTTCCGGGATTAGCTGCTTTTTATACTTGAAATATTCCTTCGCGGGCATTGTGCCGATCGGGACACCGCGCACGATCACCTGAGAACCGACATCGCTGGATGGCTTTAAGAGAATCGGATTCATGTCCACCGATGGCTCACAGCCCGCCGCCTGCGCCTGCACTACCTGTGCGCGTCCCATTTCCAATCCCTCGCTGGTAATATAGGAGTTCAGCGCCATATTCTGCGATTTAAACGGCGCCACGCGGTAGCCGTCCTGCTTGAAAATCCGGCAGAGTCCCGCCGCCAGCAGGCTTTTTCCCGCATTGGACATCGTTCCCTGTATCATGATTGCTTTTGCCACGGTGAAATCCTCCTTATTTTTGAGTGTCTTACCAAATAATGGTTGCTCAAAGCTATTTAATTCGAAGCTATTTTGTGCTTAACCGAAACTATTTTTCTGCCATTTGTCCTTTCAAATGACAGAGGCTATTTTATGGGTTCGTTTTATATTACAAATTCACATTGTGTTTATCTTCAGATTGTACCTCTTTCAAAATATTTATCAACCTTTCATTTTCTCCCCGGTTCCGCACCGCCACCCGGTAATAATGACGGTTCAGCCCTTCAAAATTCTCACAGGCGCGAATCAAAATGCCATGCTCTAAACAACCCTGTTTGTAATCGCGCGAATCCTCATCCGGCGAACAAAACAACAGATAATTTGTCTGGGACGGATAAACGATAAATCCCAGTTCTTCCAGTTTTTCCGCCAGTCGCGGACGTTCCGTCTGCAAAGATTTAGCCGTCCATTCCAGCAGATTTCCTTCTGAATGATCCGCCAGTACCGCAAATGCCGCCACCCCGCCCGCCTGTGCCGGAGCCGAGACACTCCACGGCTGGCGGAACTTCTCGAGGCGTTCCCGGAGTCCGGCATTGGGGATGATGCCATAGCCCAGGCGAAGGCCTGCCATTGAGCAGATTTTGGTCAAGGCATTTAAGAGGATAACGGGATCTCCAACACCATTTAACAAATTTCCAACAAACGAACATTCTCTCCGTGTATCCAAAAACCACTGAAAACACTCGTCCAGCATAAGCCAGGTATGTGTTTCCCGGCAGACCTCCGCCAACCTTTCCAGCTCGGTGGCTGAAATGGCGCGCCCTGTCGGGTTATTGGGATTTCCGAGAATCAAAATTTTTTCCCAGACGTTTTCATGTTTAGAGGATAAAGTTGGGACCGAATCCATCTTCGATGCATCCCCGGAGCCATCGCAAAGCATGGCATACAATTCTTCCCTCGCACTCTCCAGGGAAAATCCATTTTCTTCCTTTAAATGAAGCCACCGGATCTCGCAGCCGCACATCCGAAGCGCCTGCTCATACTCCGAAAATCCCGGTGCCAGCAAAATCGCCTGTTTGGGCCGAATCGCTGAGACAACTGCATATAAAATATCCGAAGCACCGTTTCCAAACACGAGCCACTCCTCCGGAATCGGCGTGCCGTCTGCCTCATAAAAAGCAGCCGCTGCACGCCGCAGCTTCCGGCATAAAGCATCCGGATATTGTTCCCAAGCAGCCGCCGATGCAATCACAGCATCACGGACAGCCTGCGGCATTCCAAGACGATTTGTATTGACTGAAAAATCTAACTCTACGGCTGCATCACCGTAAATATCGCCGCCGTGCGTGTATGGCATAGATGCTTCCTCCCTGTTGTTCCCTCTTTTTTGTGTATTCTTTATCTGGTTACTCTTTCCTTCGTTCGTTCTGTTTTTGATGTTTTTATCTGTTTGATTATTTCATTATTTGGATTTTTTGCCTTTTTTATATTCTTCTGGAAAATTCTAAAAACAGTGAATTCCAGTCCATCGCATTCTATAAAATTTTATCATTCTGGAAATTCTAATGATTCTCTTTTGTTAAAATTCCCTTATCAAAACAAAATCACGGCCCGCATCACCAGTGCCAGAAGTCCCATGATTCCCGCCGCTCCATACATCAGGCGGTTGACACGGCGGATGTCCTGCGGTTCAATCGGGCGTATCTCATCACCGATATATGGCTTCGGAACTAACTTGCCGAAATACCAGGCATCGCCCGCCAGTCGCAAGCCCAGCGCGCCGGCGCATGCCGACTCGGTCTGCGCGGAATTGGGGCTTTTGTGGTTCCGGCGATCACGCCGCCAGATACGGTAAGCATTCTTTCCGTCATATCGTAAAAGGTATGCAGATACTATCAATAAAAGCGCTGCCAGACGCGACGGAATCAGGTTTACCAGATCGTCCAGTTTTGCTGCCGCACGTCCAAAATGCAGATACCTGTCATTTTTATATCCGACCATCGAATCCATCGTGTTGACTGCCTTGTACAGCCAGCCAAGAAGCGGACCTCCGATCGCCAGATAAAACAAAGGCGCAATCACTCCATCCGACGCATTTTCCGCTACCGTCTCAACTGCCGCCCGTGCAATCCCCGCCTCTGAAAGAGGTTTCGTATCGCGCCCGACAATCATCGACACTGCATAGCGGGCTCCCTCGATCTCTCCCGCCTCCAGCTTCCGGCAGACCGCCATGCTCTCATCCCGCAGGGAGCGCGCCGCCAGCAGATAGTAAGTCATGATCGCCTCGACTACTGTCTGAATCAAGATGCCGCCCAGACGGGAAATCCAGAGGATTGCGCCTGCCACACTGCCTGTCACAAGCAGCACCAGACACACAAAAAGAACGCCCGCGCGGCGTTCCCCCCGTTCCGTTGCATGCTTTTTTCCAGCTGGACGCAAATATTTTTCCAGCCACACAATCAGATTTCCGATCGCCCGGACTGGATGCGGCATCGAATGCGGATCACCCAGGCACAGATCCAGAAGATAACCTGCCAGAATCGCAGCTAAGTGATATCCGACCATTCTGCCTTCTATCATTCCTGTCAATACTTTACTGATTGCTGTCATTTTGTCTACTCCCAACTATTCTTTTATTTGATCCGCATTCCCAGACCACAGATAACCCGGTGCACTTCCTCCGAATATGCGGCGATCCGCTGGCAAATGCGCCCGTCTGTCTCCCGATAACCGCGCTCAAATGCTTCCATCGGCACAATGCCGCAGCCGATTTCATCCGCCGTCACGAATGCATCCGGATTTTCCTGCATCAGGCGTTCTGCAAACACGTATGGATCGCGCCCGGCTTCCATCTCACGCCTCACAAACAGTTCAAAATGCGTGATCAGATCCGCCTGCATGATCGTCTGTTCGTCCATTTCTAATCTCCCATCCGCGATGCGTGCCGTAACTCTACACGCTTCTGGATTTTTCGATCGATTCAGAACGGTGGATAAGTCTTTTGTTTTCCTCCGTTCCAAAGTACGTTTTTCCCACAATTTCATCGCATACGCTGTCTTTCCTTGTTCCCTGCCGCCAATTATAAAAATCATTCTGCTTTTCCTCGCTTAAAAATTCAAAAACCGCAGGCACGTACCTGCCAGCCGCATCGCCGCCAGCACCAGCACCACATTCCGCTCGCAGCTCTGCAGAAAATGCCCTGCCAGATCGCCGTTGATGCCGCCAAATTCCCGCATGGAAAAACGATAATAGCAAACGAAAGTCGCAAGTGCTGTTAAGGCTGCCAGAGCGCCGCGCAGATGTCCCCAGTAAATCATCCAGCTGATCGCCAACACTGTTAAAACTGCCATACTCACGCGAACAACCTTTGTCTCGGCACTTCTGGAAAATTCAGCGGCAAGCCCGTCCTTTTTCGCCTTTGGAAATGCCACCACCGAATAGCCGCTGCAGGCGCGTTCCAGCATAAGCGCCCCCGGCAGCAGCCACACATCTGCTCCCACAAGCTCAGAAACTGCCCCCGCATAGAGAAGCAGGTACAGCCCCAGACCGATGATCGCAAACGCCCCCGTATGTGGATCTTTTAAAATCGCCAGCTTTTTTTCCCGCTCGCCGTAGGAATGGCGCGCATCCGTCACATCGAGATACCCGTCCATATGGATTCCACCAGTAATCAATAGTGGAACCGCCGTCAACAGGCAGGTCCGGAACAGAACTCCAGCACCCAAAATTTCACAGAGCGCAAACGTGGCTATCTCTACCGCCCCGATCACCGCCCCGATCAGCGGAAAAAAACAAAGCGCATAGCGCATCCGCTCTTCCGTCCAGTCCATGCGCGGCATCGGAATGCGTGAATACATGGAAAATGCAATGACAAAACTTCCTATCAGATTCAATCTTCGATCCCCCTGACTCTATTCTGGCAACCATAACTTTAGCAGGCATTCCGCTCTGTTCCACTCACTGACTACCCTACATCTTCTGTCCTTTCATCGGCTGCAAAAACAGGTGTTGACACCGCAAGCGGAATTCCATACACCACTTCCGTCACCGAATCCGCCATCTGTCCCAGTTCCCGGTTGATCCGTCCCAGAAGCTCTATGTACCGCTCCGATTCCAGATCATACGTCACACCGTCCGAAAAGATCTCATTCGTTACAATGATAAGGTCATGGCACTGGTTTTGCAAGTGTTTTATTCCTTGCAGAATCCGCTCTTGCGCACCATTTTCCTGAGCATAAAATTCATTGAGGACAAGGTTGGACATACATTCAAGGAGAAGCACTGGTTTTTGTGCCACTCGGCAGGACTCCCAGCGCTTCAAACTATCGTTTTCCTGTTCATCGTCCAAACCAGCCGAATTAGACTCTTCGAATCTCTCCTCTAATTCTAATGTTTCTAACCCCGTATACCGCTCAATCGTCTCAAACCCTTTTGCCGCGCGCATCCGCCGATGGCGCTCCACCCGTTTTCTGCCTTCATCATCCCAAATCCGCATCGTCGCCAGATACCAGAGTGTCCCACCGTTCCTGTTCCGGCACTGCACGGCAGTCTGTTCGGCATATTCGGACTTACCGCTGCCACTGCCGCCTGTAACTATATATAACATCGTTCATTTATCCTCTTTTTCACCGAATTGCAGCAGTTTCCATGCTTTAAAAACATACGCAAAAAATGTTTTAATCCGTATATCTCATCACACCAGCGGCTTATATTCCTCTATTTCCATCTCCGCAAACGTATCCATATCCCGGTAAATGGACAGCGCCATATCCAGCAGTGGAAACAGCGCCAGCGCCCCTGTACCTTCTCCGAGTCGAAGTCCCGCCTGGATAGCCGGAGTTACTCCTATCAAATCAAGCAGCCAGATAGACGCCGGTTCCGCCGATACATGGGCTGCCAGCATATAGTCCGTCGCTGCCGGTGCAATTCTTCCAGCAGCTGCCGCCGCAGCTGCCGCGATAACCCCGTCAATCACAACCGGAACATGATAGATGGCACTGCCCAAAAAAGCACCTGCCATCGCCGCCAGATCGAATCCGCCTACCTTTTGCAATACCTCCATGCCATCCATGGGATCCGGGTGATGCAGTCCGATTCCACGCCGGATTGCCTCCGTTTTCCGTTTCAATCCAGCCGAATCTAACCCCGCCCCAGCTCCAGTGACAAGTTCTGGATCCTTTTGCAGCAGAACCGATGCGACCGCACTGCTGGTCGTCGTATTGCCGATCCCCATTTCACCCACTGCAGACAAGCGGTACCCCTGCTCCTTCAGCACACGCACTGCATCGATTCCCGTCAAAATGGCTGTCAACACCTCCTGGCGCGTCATCGCTGCTGCTTTTGTAAAATTGGAAGTTCCACGGCGGATTTTCCGTTCCGTTAGGGGATGAAGTTCTCCCCGATGTTCTACCTCACAGGCAATTCCCATATCGATCGGAAACACATCTGTCTCTACCTTTACTGCCATCAGGCAGGAACAGCTCCTCCCGCGTGTCATATTCGAAACAACTGCCGCCGTAACCTCCTGCCCGGTCTGTGATACTCCTTCTTCGACTACCCCATTATCTGCGCAAAAAATTAAAAGCGCACGCTTGGAGAAGTCTGGCACTTCCTCCCCCTGCGCTGCCGCCGCCCGCACAATATCTTCCTCCAGAACTCCCAGACTGCCAAGCGGTTTTGCCACATGCCCCCAATGCTTTTCTGCCTGCTCCCGGATTGTCTTGTCCGCTGGTACAATCTGTTTCTTAAGCTGGTCAAACCGTATTTCCAGCTCTTTTTCCGAAAAATGCCGAAAATCTTCCAGGGATTCCAATGTCTTCATATTCTCCTGCTGCATCTATATGTTCCTCCCGTTTTCGTTTCCGCCCTTTTCCATGGGTTCGTGAACGGGCGTACCCTTTCAGTCTATCGTTTACCGGTTCAAAATTCCGCCTATGATTGTACCATTGACCGGAACAATACGCAAATACAAATTTGTTCTCACACCGAAAGCACGAGAAACGACGTTACTGTTCACGCATACGTGCCCAGTAACGGAATTTGCCGTGGCTTCGCATTTAAATACGGCAAATTCCTGCTGCCACCACGTTTTCTTACGGCACTTTCGGTTTCAAAAGTGCCTACCTGTGAACAGTAACAAAACGACACCACCCATCCGGGCAGTGCCGTTTTTTCAAGCCCATCTTATAAAATTCTATTCCACATATCCATACAAAAAATTATACAATCTCAGGAAGCGCAATCACACTCTTCTCACGCAACCCCTTTCAACATCCACTCATACGCATCATACGCCGTCCGCAGGGAAATCTCGGCAGTCTCTAGTTCTGCTTTTTTCTGCAGATAAGACGCCTCACCCTGTAAATACGTTGCTTTATTAATCGCACCGGACTGATACTTAATCTGAGTGGCGCCGTATGTTTTTTCGGCAGACTGGTAGGCTGCCTGCGCCGCGTCGCGTTCTAGGCTTAATGCCGCTATCTCAGCGTACTGCTCATCCGCTGAGGCGCTTGCGGCGCTCTCGGCTTCCTCGATCTGCTGGTGGCGCAGCTTGCGCGCCGCATCTCCGGTTGCGGAGGATCGTCTGGCTGATTTGACACTGGAAC
>OHKN01000606.1_pt1 | contig 18269 bp, 10 predicted proteins | sample 1568841 | NCBI WGS metagenome assembly OHKN01 (sample SAMEA3879579, study PRJEB24766) | human gut metagenome | biome: human-associated habitat; feature: feces | place: USA | collected 1985/1987
AATCAATATAGGTGCAAAAATCAGCAATGCCGGCACTGCATCTATGAAACACCCCGCAACAATCAGAATAAATACAACAGCAAACATAAACACAGTCGGGCTTGATATTACAGAAGTAAATCCTTCTGCCACCATCTGGGGTATTCCTGCCCTTGTCAGGACCCATCCAAATGCCTGGGTAGCTGCCACAATAAGCATGATACCTGCTGCTGTCTTGACTGATTTAAATACCACTTTCCCCAGGGATTTAAAATTAAGTTCCCTGTAAACGAACAATCCGATGATCAGGCAATAGAAACAGGCAACGGCCGATGCCTCTGTTGGCGTAAACAGACCGGAATAAATGCCGCCTAAAATAATGACAGGCGCAAGTACCGCCCATATAGCGTCCAAAAATGACTTTGCCGCCCGTTTCAGGCTAAAACGACCCACACCCTTGTATCCCTTTTTAATACACTGCCATACTACTACCCCTATGACAATTACCCCAAGAAAAAGTCCTGGCACAAGTCCTGCCAGCAGCATATCACCCACAGATTCTCCGGATGCAACTCCATATAGAACCATAAGTATACTTGGCGGAATAAGAGGTCCGAATATTCCTCCCACTGCCTGGACTGCACTGGCATAGCCGCCGTCATACCCTTCCTCCTGCATGGATGGAATCATGATTCCCCCAACTGCCGCGGTAGTCGCCGCTCCGGCGCCTGTCATGGCTGCAAAAATCATGCTGGCTACTACCGTAACAATAGCAAGTCCTCCCGGCAGATGACCTACCACTGTTCTAGCAAAGTTCACAATCCGTTTTGAAATACCGCCGGATTCCATGAGTCCGCCTGCAATCACAAAAAACGGTATGGCCATCAGTGTAAATGAGTCCACCCCTTTCAGCATCTGCTGACCTATGATTATCATAGGTACATCCATAAAAAGTGCCATATAAAGCACTGCAGACAGACACAACGAATATGCAATCGGAACCCCCAGAAAAAGTAATGCAAAAAATACTCCCATTAAAACTGCAATATTCAAGAATCTCTCCTCCTGTCTTATATTTATATCTTTCTTATATATTTTGAAGCAAAAAACACGCCAATCTATATACTATTCCCAGGCTTATTTAATAATTTATATTTTTGGTTTTAACAAAAACATATGACGCTTCCTGTTTGAGGCAAATATTCTTTTCATTTTGTATTATTTTGTTATATATGTGTTTTAAAATGTTTCTTCTTTATTTCAGTTGCGTCCCAGCAGCCATTAGCGACATGCACCGCCAGGCACAAATCAAAAAAGATGCCCATTTCAATAAAATGAGCATCTTTTTTTGATTTGTTAATTTTTCTTCAAATGTAGTACTATTTTGTTGCTTATGTTGTTTTTTACAACGCATCATCACTGCAACCCATATTTTTTCATTTTTCGCCATAAGGTTGAACGGTCAACACCCATGGCCCTTGCTGTCTCACTCCTATTATATCCGTGTTCACCCAGAAGACGCTGTATGTATCGTTTCTCCTGCTCTCTTTTCCCCTCCGCATACATCATATAGGAAAGGCTGGCGCCCGCTGCCCGTTCCGGGATTTCTGTTATTTCAATATCATCCTGTCCCAGTGCTTCCTCCATCTCTTCCCCTGTTATCATAAATCCGCTATGCACCACGCTTAACCGTTCAGCTATATTTCTAAGCTCCCTTATATTGCCTGTAAAGGCATACTGTTTCAAAAGCTCCTCTGCCCCTTCAGACAAGATTGGCAGCTCATAGCCAAACTGATTGCTATAATATTGAAGATAGTAATGGAAGAGGATTCCAAGATGATTGATGAAGTGGTTGTGACAGGTTATATGGCTGAGAAGAAAGCCAGCCTGACAGGTTCGGTAGCCGTGGTGAAGATGAAAGAAGTGGCTGATATTCCCACAGGTAATGTGATGTCGGGCTTGCAGGGTCGTGTAGCCGGTATGAATGTAACAACCGATGGTAAACCCGGTGGGGGGAACACGGATACTAAGTTGCGCGGTATTACTACCATTAATAATTCTTCCCCTCTTTATGTGATAGATGGCATTCAGACACATGACAATGTCGCTTCAATTATTTCTTCCAATGATGTCGAATCCATTCAGGTGCTGAAAGATGCGGCCTCTGCAGCGATCTATGGTGCGCAGGCCGCCAACGGTGTCATTATCATTACCACAAAGCGTGCTAAGGAAGGTGATGTGAAAGTGAGTTTTGATATGTCACTCACTGCCCAGACTTTTGCCGGTGGTGTTGATATGCTCGATGCTTACCAATGGGGAGATGTTTATTGGCAAGCCTATAAAAACACTTACGGAACTCATCCGAACAGTGTAGTGTACGGAAATGGGGAAAAAGCCCAGTTGCAGGAATATTATTTCGACCAGAACGGAGTCAAAATAAAATCGGGTAACACCGATTGGGCAAAGGAGATATTCGGTACGGCTTTGATGCAGAATTACAACCTTTCTCTCTCTAAGGGATTCAAAGACGGTAATGTAGCTCTTACTATAAACTATATGAATCAGGATGGTCTTTGTCGCAACACTGACTATGAACGTTTTAATTCTCGCCTGGCTTCTAATTTCCGCTTTGTTGATGGCAAAGTACGTGTGGGTGAAAGCATTTCCGTGAACCACTGGTTGGAACATCTCAATCCGTCCGGTATAGAAGAACTTGTGATTGCCCAGCATCCTGCTATTCCTGTGTATGATGAAAACGGAGGATATGCCGGTGGTTACGTAGACATATTGGGGGATAAGCCGAATGCCGTTCGCTTGACAGATAACGAAGCTGATAACCGTCATAAAAGCTGGCGTATCTTTGGCAGTGCTTATTTGGAAGTAGAGCCAATTAAAAACCTGGTATTGAAGAGTCAGTTTGGATTGAACTACACTACCGGTTTCAACTCAACCTTCGTCCCGAAGTGGAGCGAAGCCGATCGTAAGGTCGATATAAATGAGCTGACTGTGCGGCAGGATAATAGTGTGCAGTGGGTATGGTCGAATACCGCCAATTATAGCATAGAATTAGGAAAGAACAATATCAGTGCTGTGATAGGAACCGAGGCCAAGAAAGAAAACGGTGAACATTTGCAGGGGTATGGTCGCGGATTGGTGATAGAAGACCTCGACTATCGCTATCTGGACACAGTGACCGAAGGAAAAAGTGTGAGTAACAATGCTTCCACTTATGCTATGGTTTCTTACTTCGGTAAGGTGAACTATGCGTTCGATGATAAGTACCTGATATCAGGAACGGTACGCCGTGATGCTTCCTCACGTTTCGGTAAAAGTAACAATTCAGCAATCTTTCCTTCGGTATCAGCCGGCTGGAGAGTTTCACGCGAGAAATTTATGGAACGTACACAAAGTTGGCTGTCAGACCTTAAACTGCGTGCATCATGGGGTATTAATGGTAACGACCAGATTGACAATAATGCTACATACAATCTCTATTACACCAATATGTCCAATGGTTCCTACAATTTCAACGGCGACGGGGCGACGGTGGTACCCGGCGTACAGAAAGACCGTTCGGGCAACAACGATTTGAAGTGGGAGGAAACCAAACAATTGAATTTCGGTATTGATGCAGCCTTCTTTGACGCTCGTTTGGGGGTGACTCTGGACTATTTTCAAAAGAAGACCACTGATATGTTAATTCAGAAACCATATATCGGTGTGATCGGTGAAGGTGGTTATAAATGGTATAATGCTGCCAGTATGGATAATAACGGTGTAGAAGCGACTTTGACCTGGAGGGACGAAATAAAGGACTTCAAATATGACATCTCATTCAACCTCTCTTATTACAAAAATAAGATAACCGAACTTCCGGATGTCATCAAATACACTTGGGGAGGTGGTAATGGTGTGGATAAAACCATTGTAGGACAGCCTTTCGGTTCATGGATGTCATATAAAGCCGATGGCATATTCAAGACCAAGCAAGAGGTATATGAATACCTGAGCAAGTATGATGTACAGATTGGTGCTCCCGGCGTGGGACGTATTCGCTATAAGGATCTTAATGGCGACAACATCATCAATACTGCCGATATGGACTGGCAAGGCAGTGACCAGCCTAAGTTTATCGGTGGTCTGAACATAGGTGCATCCTACAAAGGGTTTGATCTTTCCGTATTCTTCAACGGTATGATTCGCGATGCATGGAATAACTCAAAGTTCTATACGGATCTTTTCCAAGGCTGGACGGGCAATCACTCTACGCGTCTGATTGATGCAATGAATGCTTGGAATGTGTATGAGCAAACCGGAGTCTATAATTGTAATATCCCTGCACTGACGGTGGTTGATAATAATGTGGAAACACGCAGTTCTACTTTCTTTATTGAAGATGGTTCTTATGTGAAGTTGAAGACTTTGACACTGGGCTACACCTTCCCCGATAAGTGGATTAAGAAAGCACGTCTTTCTAATTTGCGTGTATATCTGCAAGCGCAGAATGTCTTCACGCTGACTAATTATACTGGTGCCGACCCTGAAGGATTGGGCTATCCATATCCTCAGCCTCGTACCTACACATTCGGTCTATCACTTGGTTTTTAATTTTTATCCTAAATACAGAACATTATGAAATTGAAATATATCTTTGCAGTAGGTGTGATGGCACTATTGGCAAGTTGTGATGAGAGTCGTTTTCTTGATACTAAACCTCAGGGTACACTCAATGACGATTTGTTGTCGTCGGCTGAAGGTATGGAACTCCTGGTCACTTCGGCTTACGCCGGGCTGAAAGGTCCCAATCGTGATATGCACTGGGTACCGATGACCAATTGGACGTATGGTGAAGTACGTTCGGACAATGCCTATAAAGGTGGCGGTGGTGTAAACGATGGTGACTTTTGTACACTGCTTGAAACTTTTAAGATAGATGCTACATGGGCTAATGCCGATGAAAAATGGTTTCAACTTTATTGTTGCTTGCAACGTTGCAACAGTGCATTGAGAGTCATGAATACACTTGATGAGAACACCTTGCCGGTACTTAAGAGCCGTAAAGCTGAAATGAAAGTGATTCGTGCACATTTCTTCTTCGAACTGGTTCGCCTTTTCAAACAAGTACCTTACTTTGACGAAAACGTGGATATTGATGATTATAAATACATCCCCAACAATCAGTTTACCCGCGAAGAACTTCTTGGCAAGATTGCGCAGGAGTTTCTTGACGCCGCTAACGACTTGCCTGACACTCAATCCCAAATAGGCCGTATCACCAAGAACATAGCATACGCATACGCTGCCAAAGCCAAACTTTATCAGGCTTACCAACAAGATGAGAATAATCAGGTCATTGCTGTCGACAAACAGTTGCTTGCTGAAGTAGCGGCTCTTTGTGATAAAGTAGGTGCGCAAGGGAAGGCGTATGATCTTTTGAATGACTTCCAGAAGCTCGACCAACTGGAATATGAAAATGGGGTAGAGTCTGTGTTTGCCGTACAATATTCGATGGATGATGAAACCGAAGGTGCCGGAAACATAAATTGGAGCAACCTGCTCAATGCCCCCAAAGGTCCTTACGGTGGCGACGGATTCTTCCTGCCCAGTCAGAATCTGATAAACGCGTATAAGACAGATGCCTATGGACTGCCTTTGTTTGATACCTTCAACAACAGTGATTATGGAACGTACGAAGGGAATGAGCTCACTAACGTTGAGGCAACAGTAGATCCCCGTCTGGATTTTGTTACCGGTCGTCCGGGCATTACCTGGAAAACTTACACAGTTGAGCCTTGCAAAGCAAATTGGATACGTAACAGTGGCGAATATGGCTTTAACTGCACCAAGCGCTTTTACATCTCGCCTGAAAGTGAAGATATGTTCCAGGAGTGGCCTTGGGGAGCCTCTCATCTTAACTGGCAGATAATCCGCTATGCTGATGTATTATTGTGGAAGGCTGAAGCCTTGATAGAGATTGGCGAAGCTGCCGGACTGGAAGAAGCCCGCAAGATTATTAACCGTATTCGTCTGCGTGCCAAGAATAGTCCTTATGTGAAGGACTTTAAGCATCCTGAACAAAATGCGGCCAATTACCTGATAGGCGAATATCCGGCTGAAGGTTGGAATCAGGACTTTGCCCGCAAAGCATTACGTTGGGAACGTCGCATGGAGTTTGCCATGGAAGGTGACCGTTTCTTCGATCTGGTACGTTGGGGGATTGCTGAGGAAACCATGAACAGTTACATCGTTGTGGAGCAAAACAAGCGTGTTTATTATCGCGGTGCCCGCTTCATCGGTGGCAGGGATGAATACTTACCCATTCCCAATGCACAATATAACTTCTCTGAAGGTACTTATGTACAAAACCCAGGATATGGTAAGTTTAACTAATATAAACTCCTTAAATATAGATATGATGAAAATAAAAAGATACTTGATGAGCGCCTTCTGCCTGTGTATGTTCACGGCCTGCGATAGTGATGACAATAACCTGTTGTGCTATGGTACCCATACTGACATCGAAGGTGATGTTACTGCATTCGGAGCTGTTGGCGATGGAAAGACCGACTGTTCGAAAGCTATAAATAGTGCAATAGCCTCGTTGCCCGCCGAAGGGGGAGTATTGGTGATTCCCGAAGGTGATTTTGTACTTGACGCTCCCATTGTAATCAATAAGCATAATGTGACGATCAAGGGATTGAATCCCGGTATGCGCAGCAATATTGACGTGAATGGAATAAATGACCTCTTGGGTCCTGGCGGTGGAAGTAAATTGGTGGCGCGTAATGCCGAGGCTGCCATAAAAGTGGAGACGGGCATGAAAGGCGTAAAGATTATGAACCTGATGGTGTCAGGCGGCACGGAAGCCAAGAACATCGGCATACACTTTGTCGGCGCGACCGATAATGGAATGCTTTCTAATATTATCGGTATAAATTTGCATACCGGTGTTAAGATAGAACAGGCAAAAAATATGCAGATAGTCAATTGCTGGGTATGCGAACTCCCTAATAGTATCGAGTTGATTGGCGGTGAAAATATTGTTGTGAAGAACTGCCAATTGGGTGCTCAACCTACGGGGATTACTTGCAAGGTGCAGGAAGTGAACAAACTTTCGTTCATCAATAATCAGGTTTATCCCGACGGACGTGAAAATCTGGTACTTGACGCTTGTAATAATTGTGTGATTGAGGGCAACAATTTCAAGAGCTACTATAATGGTATTCTGGTGTTGAACGGTAATGATAATACGGTGAATAAGAACATCTTCTGGCTTACGGGAGCTGTTCAGAACCAGCTGCTCGACCATGGCGACGACTTTGGCATCATCAACGTAAAGGGCAACAATAATATGGTTACATCCAATAGCTTGTCGTGCGAATGGGCTTATGCCGGCGCTGTGACTGTAAATGCCGTTCAGGGAACCGGTAACGTGTTCAAGAATTGCTTTGTTGACAACTTGGAGAGCTATCGGGTATTTCTGGTGAACGCACAAACCGAAGTCTCCAATTGTGTATCATCCGATAAGGTGAGCATAGTAGAATAACCTCCCTATCATATACCATTATTAATATAATAACACCATGAAGATAAATAAATTCTTAATAAGCGGACTGCTCTTTATACTGGGCACATCTTGCAGTAATGACGATAACTATACGCTTTGTGATGAATGTAACGGTCAGAAGATAATAGATATAACCCAGTTCGGGCTTCCGACCGACGGCTCTACCGATTGTGCCGACCTCATCAATGCCATAATAGCCGACCTTCCGCCCGAGGGAGGTACGATACTTATTCCCGAAGGAACGTTTCGTTTGGATAGTCCCATTCAGCTCACCCGCAATTTCGTGACGCTGAAAGGCGTGAATGACGACGTCGCTGCTACTGCTGCCGATGCCCGGGAAAGTCGCCTGATACTGGGAAATGCCGAATATGCATTACACGTTGCCCCTGTTGCCGATATAGACGGACGTAAGAACCGTATCAGCGGTGTGGAGGTAAACGGACTTACACTTGTGGGAAAGGCCGATCATCAGGGAACCGGAATCTTTGTCGAGCACGATAACGATCGCCTGCACTTCTTCAACATCAGAATGGAGAATATGTACCAGGGTATTAAACTCCAGGGATGTGATGCCATTACATTGGCTCGGATAGATGCAACCGACGCAGTGAATGGTATTGAAATGAACGGCGGCATACAGAATATGGTGACCAACTCCCTCTTCGGATCAGCGCAGGGCGGTGTGGCGGCGCGTATCTCCGGTGAAAGTAACCTGATATTCTCTCACAACAAACTGACGGCGGAAGATGACCGTTGTGCCAGCTTTACAGGTTGCAGCCGGGTGAATATCTCGGATAATGAATTTACAGGAAACAAAATGACCTTCTTTGATATAAGCGGGCAAAACAATCTGATAAGTGACAACGTGTTCACCGTAAACAGGAGCGATAATCAACTCAATGGCAAAGAGGCGGACTATGGAGTGATTCATGTGAAAGGAGAATATAACCACTTCACGTCGAACACCATTCATGCGGATTGGAGTGACGGTATAGAAAACCCCGTGACTGTGAATGCTGCGGAAGGGGAAAATAACCGTTTCGCAAGTTTCACGATAGAAAATACGAACAGCAATCAAGTCTTTTATGTCAGCGAATCGTCCGAAGTGATAGATTGCGGAGTGACAGAAGAAAATATAAAGGTGAAACCGTCTGAAGGGCAGGACTTGACGAACGCAGCTTATGTGATAACGTATGACACTCCCGAAGAGATAGAAGATGATGATGAAAAGGCCTCCTATGCATGGTTCAAGAAACAGTTTGTAAATGGCAAAGTCATTACTGCCGCTGCATTGGCTGGCGAGGATCTTTCTGCTTATGATGTTATTTGGGTACATATAGACCGTGTGGGTATTGGAGCCGGCTGGGACAAGTTACCTTTGTCTGCCGATGCGGTTGCCGCGTTGACAACCTATTATAAGAATGGTGGAAACCTGTTCCTGAGCAATCATGCGACTCAGTTGGTTGTACCTTTGGGACGTACCAAACGGGCTCCCGGAATATTTGGAGACGGTGAAGGCGGATCAGGTGCAGACATTTGGACGATTAATGCCAATATCGGAATGGAGTATGACCATCGCTCGCATCCTGCTTTTGCCGGTATGGTTACTTCCGACCAATTCTCTCACGAAACATTCCCGTTGATCGGTCCCGGACAGCGTGAAGACCATAACTGTATGTGGGATTTGAATTCTTATGGTTTCCCCGGCCTTTACCCCAATGCAGGAAATGTGGTGAAAGCGTTTGAAGAGGAAAATAACGCTACCGTTTTGGCAACATGGGGTCATGTGACGGACTATTGTTGTGCCGGAATGGTGGAATTTGCCCCGACAACGGAATATCAAGGAACTTGCATCGCTCTCGGACTGGCTGCTTACGAATGGAACCAGAATAGTAATCTGAACGTTTATCAGGATAATATCATGCTCATGACGAAGAACATATTGCATTATCTAAGCGCTAAGAAATAGGCAGGTAACATTTTTTCTATCTTTTGAAACAAAAGTGATAGGTGTAGCTATCCGTTACGCCTATCTTTGCATTGTGACAAATGAAAGGCTATGAATACTAATAATTAATCTAATACCATATTGATATGAATGTATTATTCTCGTTTAAACAGTTACGGACCTTATTGGTAATGCTGGCTATGATGATTTTCTCATTTCCGGACGCTGTTGCCGACGCACCTTCCTTGATAATCAAGGACCTGGGCGAAGGGCATTGTCTGGTACAGATAAACACGAACCAACGATATTTGCTTCTCCCCGTTGAGGAGGTGATGCCTGATGTGCGTGTCAGCATGATCGTTAATAATAAAGAGGTGAAGGCTGCGGACGTTCGTCTGGCGGTGAACAGAGTGGACTATTTCGTTCCGCTGGACCTTTCGGGCTATACCGGCAAAAACGTACTATTGAAGTTTAAGTTGGGCTCGAACGACCCTGTACGGGGCAAACTTTCTGCTGTTTGCTGCAAGGAGATGAAGTTGGCCGACACCTTCGATACCGGCAACCGCGAAAAGTTCCGTCCCACCTATCACTTCTCACCTCTTTACGGTTGGATGAACGACCCCAATGGAATGGTATACAAGGATGGCGAATACCACCTTTTCTACCAATACAACCCTTACGGCTCCAAATGGGGAAATATGAGCTGGGGACATGCTATCAGCAAAGACCTCGTAAACTGGCAACATCTCCCCGTAGCCATTGCGCCCGATGCATTGGGAACTATCTTCAGCGGTTCGGCTGTTGTCGATACCGATAACACTGCCGGTTTCGGTGCGGGAGCTATCATCGCCATTTATACGCAAAACAGCGACCGGCAAGTACAAAGCATTGCTTACAGTACCGACAACGGACGCACTTTCACCTGCTATGAGAACAATCCCGTACTGACATCCGATGCACGTGACTTCCGCGACCCGAAAGTCTTTTGGCATAAAGAAACCCGGCGCTGGATTATGATATTGGCAGTAGGACAGGAGATGCAGATTTTTTCTTCTCCCAATCTGAAAGACTGGACGTACGAAAGCAGTTTCGGAGAAGGCCAGGGCGCACATGGTGGCGTATGGGAATGTCCCGATTTGTTTGAACTTCCGGTAGAAGGGACGAATGAAAAGAAGTGGGTGTTGCTTTGTAATTTGAATCCCGGCGGTCCGTTCGGAGGAAGTGCCACTCAATATTTTGTAGGAACCTTCAACGGAAAAGAATTTGTAAACGAATCTCCCTCCAAAACCAAATGGATGGACTGGGGAAAAGACCATTATGCAACCGTGACTTGGAGCGATGCTCCCGACAACCGCCGTATCGCTATCGCATGGATGAGCAACTGGCAATATGCCAACGATGTTCCGACTTCCCAATACCGCAGTCCGAACTCCGTTCCCCGCGATTTGGGCCTCTTTACCGTCGGCGGTGAGACTTATCTCCAATCTGCCCCATCTCCCGAATTGCAGAAACTGCGTGACATCTCAAAGAAACGTTCGTTCAGAGTGAACGGAACACGTACGGTAAAAGAAATGATTCCGGTCAACGAAGGCGCTTACGAAATAGAACTGTCTATCAAGAACCTGCATGCGGACGTTATCGGCTTCCGTCTTTACAATGACAAGGGCGAAGAAGTGGATATGCAATATGATATGAAAGAGAAGAGATTCTCTATGGACCGTCGTAAAAGTGGTGATGTCGGCTTCAACGAGAATTTCCCGGCACTGACGTGGACAGCTGTTGAAAGCGGTAAGAATGAGCTGAAGCTTCATTTGTTTGTAGATAAATCAAGCGTGGAAGCATTTGGTGACGGCGGGCGTTTCGCAATGACCAATCAGGTCTTCCCTTCGGAACCTTACAATCACATCGATTTTTACAGCAAAGGCGGAGCCTACAAGGTAGACTCGTTTATCGTCTACCGGTTGAAGCAATAAGCTTCTGCCATTTAATCTATGCGCTCTTTTCCTGATTCCCTACGGCAGAGTATGTCTACCCCTACGGATTAGTACACTGAAGGCAACGGTATACTTCTGTCAGGCTTACGGTATTAATACCTCACCACGGCCGTGGTAACTTCTCTCCACAGCCATGAAGAGATCTCTCCACAGCCATGGAAAGAATTCGTCACGGCCGTGGCGAACCAACATTACCGTAGCTTTCATCCTATTATATCAGTATGAAACATCAACTGTATAAGCGGTAAACGGGTTTATTCCCGTAGGGGCGGACCGGTTAAGCCATAAGGACACAGAATTTATAAAATAATAGATATAACAATGGAAAACAGTAAAAACTCTTCTCTCTCCAAACTGATCCCGGTGATGCTATGTTTCTTTGCCATGGGATTCGTTGACTTGGTAGGCATTGCTTCCAATTATGTAAAGGCAGACCTCGGCCTGTCGGACTCACAAGCAAACATTTTCCCTTCACTCGTCTTTTTTTGGTTCCTGATTTTCTCCGTACCGACAGGGATGTTGATGAGCCGTATCGGTCAGAAGAAAACCGTATTGCTCAGTCTGCTCGTGACATTCGCTTCATTATTGTTGCCGGTTTTTGGTGACAGTTATATGTTGATGTTGATTTCCTTCTCTCTGTTGGGAATCGGAAATGCGTTGATGCAGACTTCTCTGAACCCGTTGCTCTCCAATATCGTGCGTGGTGACCGCTTGGCGAGCAGCCTGACTTTCGGACAATTCGTAAAGGCGATTGCTTCTTTTCTGGCACCATACATTGCCATGTGGGGAGCGACGCAAGCTATTCCGTCTTTCGATTTGGGCTGGCGGATTCTTTTCCCGGTTTATATGATAGTGGCCGTTGTCGCCATTCTTCTGCTCAACGCCACGCAGATTGAAGAAGAAAAGGAAGAAGGCAAACCGTCTACTTTCGGACAATGCCTTGCCTTGCTCGGCAAGCCGTTTATCCTGCTTTGCTTTGTCGGTATCATGTGTCATGTCGGTATCGACGTGGGCACAAACACTACCGCCCCGAAGATTTTAATGGAGCGCATCGGAATGGGATTGGATGATGCGGCTTTTGCAACGAGTCTTTATTTCATTTTCCGTACGGCAGGGTGTTTCCTCGGATCTTTCATATTGCGCAAGATGTCCGCGAAGTCTTTCTTCGCTGTCAGTGTTATTATGATGTTGGCAGCCATGATTGGCTTGTTTATCTTCCACGAAAAGGCAATCATTTATGTTTGTATCGCTTTGATAGGTTTTGGCAACTCGAATGTGTTCTCCGTTATCTTCTCGCAGGCATTGCTTTATTTGCCGGGTAAGAAAAACGAAGTTTCCGGTCTGATGATTATGGGACTTTTCGGCGGAACGGTGTTCCCGCTGGCTATGGGAGTGGCTTCGGACACTTCAATGGGGCAGAACGGTGCAATTGCCGTCATGACTGTCGGTGTACTTTATTTGCTGTTTTATACGTTCCGTATCAGAAAATAATTTTATATTTGAGAATCAATTAAACTCTGTTTATCATGAATAATATAATAGTAGGAATGGGTGAAGCGCTTTGGGACGTGTTGCCCGAAGGAAAGAAAATAGGCGGTGCTCCGGCAAACTTCGCTTATCATGTTTCACAATTCGGCTTTGACAGCCGTGTGGTCAGTGCAGTGGGCAATGACGAACTGGGTGACGAGATCATGTCGGTATTCAAGGAAAAGAAACTGAATACTCAGATTGAACGGGTAGATTATCCTACGGGTACAGTACAAGTGACACTGGACGCTGAAGGGGTGCCTTGCTATGAAATTAAGGAAGGTGTCGCCTGGGATAACATTCCTTTCACGGACGAACTGAAACGTTTGGCGCTGAACACACGTGCCGTTTGTTTCGGATCACTGGCACAGCGCAACGAAGCAAGCCGTGCCACTATCAACCGTTTCTTGGATACAATGCCCGAGATAGATGGACAATTAAAGATATTCGACATCAATCTCCGTCAGGACTTCTACACCAAAGAAGTGTTGCGTGACTCTTTCCAACGTTGTAATGTCTTGAAGATAAATGATGAAGAGCTGGTGACTATCAGTCGTATGTTCGGTTATCCGGGCATTGACTTGCAGGATAAGTGCTGGATTCTGTTAGCTAAATACAACCTGAAAATGCTGATTCTGACTTGCGGCATCAATGGCAGCTATGTATTTACTCCGGGGGTTGTTTCCTTCCAGGAGACTCCGAAAGTCCCCGTGGCCGATACGGTAGGTGCAGGCGATTCCTTTACGGCTGCCTTCTGTGCTTCCATATTGAATGGAAAGCCGGTGCCCGAAGCACACAAACTGGCTGTGGAAGTCTCTGCTTACGTTTGTACGCAGAGCGGGGCGATGCCGGAACTGCCGCAGGTGTTGAAAGACAGACTATTATAATCCTATTTTGCATATTGGCAGATTGAATCAGTATCTGTTATCTATGTAGAACCTCTCAAAGTTAAATGTTATGCTTTGAGAGGTTCTGTTTTGATAACGTATGCTTTGAAAAAGCAAGCTACTGGCGGTAAAATGAGATTAACGGATATAACAGATATGGAGAACTTTTTCCGTCTTATTCAATCTGTTCTTTGTGTTCTTTTGAAAGAAAACCATTATCTTTATCCCGATATAGAATAGGATTTTGTATGGTAAGAGGTACGATGAAGAAAGAAAAGCACAGTGCTATGAGATATTTTCGTTGGACGGCAATACTGCTTTGCCTTATTGGGATAACGGCGTGTCGGCAGGATACTCCCCGTTTTCGTATCGGTGTGGCGCAATGTAGTGATGATTCGTGGCGACATAAGATGAATGATGAGATACTTCGTGAAGCGATGTTCTATGATGGTGTATCTGTCGAGATACGTTCTGCCGGTGATGATAACCGCAGACAGGCGGAAGATATTCATTACTTTATGGATAAGGGAGTGGATTTGCTGATCATCTCAGCTAATGAGGCTGCCCCCATGACTCCAATTGTTGAGGAGGCTTACCGGAAAGGAATTCCGGTCATCACGGTCGACCGGAAAATTCTTTCGGATAAATATACTGCTTATATTGGTGCGGATAATTATGAAATCGGTCGTGCGGTAGGCAATTATATCGCTTCCCGCCTGAAAGGGAAAGGTAATATCGTTGAACTGACTGGGTTAAGTGGCTCGACTCCCGCCATGGAACGTCATCAGGGATTTATGGCTGCTATCAGTCATTTTCCCGAGATAAAGCTGATTGATAAAGCAGATGCGGCTTGGGAGCGTGGGCCGGCAGAAGTAGAAATGGACAGTATGCTTCGACGTCACTCGAAGATTGATGCTGTGTATGCGCATAATGACCGAATAGCTCCGGGAGCTTATCAGGCCGCCAAAAAAGCCGGACGGGAAAAAGAAATGATTTTTGTAGGCATTGACGCCCTGCCTGGTAAGGGAAATGGTCTGGAACTCGTGCTCGATAGTGTATTGGACGCGACTTTCATTTATCCTACCAATGGAGATAAAGTACTGCAACTGGCAATGAACATTCTCGAAAAGAAATCTTATCCTCGCGAAACGGTGATGAATACGGCTGTTGTCGACCGTACCAATGCGCATATCATGCAACTTCAGACTACTCATATTTCAGAACTCGACCAAAAAATCGAAACACTGAACGGACGTATCAGTGGTTATCTTTCAAGGGTAGCTACCCAGCAGGTTATCATGTATGGAAGTTTGTTGATTCTGTTATTGGTGGCCGGATTGCTACTTGTCGTTTATAAATCTCTCCGTTCCAAGAACCGGTTGAATAGGGAATTATCAGAACAGAAGAAGCAACTCGAAGAACAGCGGGATAAATTGGAGGAACAGCGTGACCAACTGATTCAACTGTCGCATCAACTGGAAGAAGCGACTCATGCCAAACTGGTTTTCTTTACGAATATCTCTCATGATTTCCGTACCCCTCTGACTTTGGTTGCTGATCCTGTGGAACAATTATTGGCAGACAGAACGCTGACCGGAGATCAGCACCGGATGTTGTTGCTCATTCAGCGTAACGTAAATATTCTCTTGCGCTTGGTCAATCAGATTCTGGACTTCCGTAAATATGAGAACGGAAAAATGGAATATACTCCTGTTTCGGTAGATATCCTTTCTTCTTTTGAAGGGTGGAATGAATCTTTCCAGGCGGCAGCCCGTAAGAAGCATATCCATTTCTCTTTCGATAATATGCCGGATTCGAATTATCATACACAAGCCGATGTGGAGAAGTTGGAACGGATTTATTTTAATCTTCTGTCGAACGCTTTTAAGTTTACGCCGGAAAATGGAAAAATTGCCGTCCGTTTGTCCACCTTGACAAAAGATGATAGCCGTTGGATTTGTTTTACTGTATCTAATACTGGTTCGATGATTTCTGCCGAACATATTCGTAATATTTTTGATCGTTTTTATAAAATAGATATGCATCATGCCGGTTCGGGAATAGGATTGGCTTTAGTAAAGGCTTTCGTCGAACTGCACGGTGGAACTATATCAGTGGAAAGTGATGAAAAGCAAGGAACTGTTTTTACTGTCGATTTACCGGTACGGACCTGCGAAGTATTTTCTTTGGAAGATTCTTCCGCAACCTCTGTTTCCGAAGTATCTCCCTTGAATAACGCTGTGCCCGTTGAAGAAGAGGAACTGGAGAAGAACTATGATTCTTCCAAACCTTCTGTACTTATCATTGATGATAATGCGGATATTCGTCTGTATGTTCATGGATTACTTCATGCAGACTATACTGTCATTGAAGCGGCAGATGGTTCGGAAGGTATCCGCAAAGCTATGAAATATGTCCCGGATTTGATTATCTCCGATGTAATGATGCCCGGTATTGACGGCGTTGAATGTTGCCGCCGTCTGAAAAGCGAACTGCAAACATGCCATATTCCTGTTATCTTATTAACAGCCTGTTCTTTAGATGAACAGAGGATTCAAGGGTACGACGGTGGTGCGGATTCTTATATCTCCAAACCTTTCAGTTCTCAATTACTGTTGGCACGTGTTCGTAATCTGATAGATTCGCATCGCCGTCTGAAACAATTCTTTGGTGATGGACAGGCATTGGCGAAAGAAGATGTTTGTGATATGGACAAGGAATTTGTAGAGAAATTCAAAGCTTTGATTGATGAGAAGATGGGAGATTCCGGTTTGAACGTAGAAGATTTGGGCAAAGATATGGGGTTGAGCCGCGTACAGCTTTATCGTAAGATAAAATCCTTGACTAATTATTCTCCTAATGAATTACTCCGTATTGCCCGTCTAAAGAAAGCCGCGTCTCTGCTTGCTTCATCGGATATGACAGTGTCGGAGATTGGTTATGAAGTCGGTTTCAGTTCCCCTTCTTATTTTGCCAAATGTTATAAAGAACTGTTTGGGGAGAGCCCGACAGATTTATTAAAGAGGAAGGGTTAGAAACTTTCTTCAGAAAAATACAGCCGGAATCATGTCTGATTTATCATGATTCCGGCTTTAAATATATGTTGTGACATGAAACTTAATTAAGCAGAATGAGGTAGTCATTCTTAGGGCTTACCCACCATTGCTTATGCCCTTTGCCTTCTATCCAGTCTTTGAATTTAGGATATCCTTTTATGAAATCATTTTCTTCAATCATATGATTGAGTGCAGCAGGAGCTTTCAGTCCCCATACATAATTATCCTCATTTGAATATTTGGCATTTTGTGAAGAAGGATAGATTCCCTTATACCCTTTCAAATGGATTTCAGTTCCATGGTCAGGTTTGGCTAGATAAATATCTACCATTTTATCTTGTAATCTGGATAGCTCGACAGGCTCTTTGAAATATATATAAATAGATGTGTTAACACCGGAGGTGGTTATGTATTCCGGTTCTGTATTCAGGTATTTGCTACCTGCCGGCTTAGATGGATTGGTATAGGAAAGAATTGCTTCTCCGTTCGGACCTTTTATGAATTCTATCCCGTCTCCTGTTTCTTGGAAAATTATTTCATCAATATCATCGTATTTCACTCCTGCCAGATTTATGTAAGGAGAAAAATCGTTAATACCTCCAAGAGCTCTGATCTGAAACCCGATCTGCATGACATAAGTATACCATGTTCCTCCTTTGTGGAAGAAATCCTGTAATTGGTATTTGTACCAGGCTACAAAATCATTAAAGTCATAATCTCCTAATTGAGGATACATATCTTCAAACATAACAGTACCATATCCACTAGGATACTCGAGTATATTATCTTCCATACCTGGTTGCGGAGTATAATCTCCTTTGCCACCACCTCTAGTTACAACAGGAGCAACTGAAGGTTTGGCATCTTCGGGAAGTGAGAAATTAATCATTCCATTTGTCACTTCTGTTTCTATTACTTTATTACCTGCTGAAACAGTCTCATATTTTAAATAAGCCTTCTCAAGATAATCTGGTACTACTACTGGCAAGGCGGGAGCTGCAGGGTCTATATTGACCGTAGATAACAGTTGGGTACAATTGGAATCTAAGAATATAGACACTAAAGAAGTTGTGGAAGATACGATTTTACATTTAGCGTCTTTGGAGGTTTCCCACGGGAAATTAGCAGGAATCTCTAAATCGGTCATTTTGATTTCTTTCTCAGATTGCTTACTTTCATCATAAAGATTCTTCTCGCAGGAACTGAAAGCGAATGCTCCCAATAAACAGGTTGCAAATAGGATATTTTTCTTTTTCATAACAGAGTAGTTTGCTTTGTTAGTAACTTTATTGTTTTACCGTTGTAAATTTC
>OHKN01000645.1_pt1 | contig 17279 bp, 8 predicted proteins | sample 1568841 | NCBI WGS metagenome assembly OHKN01 (sample SAMEA3879579, study PRJEB24766) | human gut metagenome | biome: human-associated habitat; feature: feces | place: USA | collected 1985/1987
TTCTGCAGAAGCTGTGACAGCCCCGACAGAAATCAACGCAACAGTTGTCAATGATACAGTAGTAAAAGATACTGTAACTAAAGAAGACGCGCCTGCAAAGGCATCACTGGTTGCACTCGCCGCCAATGTCAATGATACAGTTGTCACAGACACTACATCAAAAGACAAACCGGCTGAGCCTGTCAAGGAATAACCTTGCCAACAACATGCAGGACATAGTCTGCCGAAGAATAGTAAGCACACTACAAAAAAAGCCATCCCTACTTTCGTCTATTCCGGGGATGGCTTTTTTATTATCCTATCTTCTTACAATCATTCTGTAGGAGTACTTGTTTCCAATATCGGATCTGTTTTCCAACTTGAAACAATATTTGCCGCCTCTGCTTCGAAGCTCTTTCCTGCCAAGGACACAAATGTCTTGGTATTACCATTTCCATTATTGAATAACCAATTAGCTACCATTCCATCCTTATCCTCACTCAACAACTTGCCGCTCTGCTCGGAGATCTGTTGATCCGACAAGGCTTTTGTCCAAATACGGGCATAACTGATAGCTCCGTTCAACCGGCGTTTACCATCAGACTGGCCGATGTAGAAATCAGAAGTAAGATTGATCTCTTTCAAATCATCCGGCGTACCGTTTGATAATTGAAGCGTTTCTCTGACACCATTTACATACAATGCAATCCGTTCGCTTCCGCTCTTACTATTATCCAATACCACAGCCACATCATACCACTTATTGGTTTCTATCTTAGTAGAGCCCTCATAGCGAATACTACCTTTATCATCTGCAGCAAGCTGAAGGAAACGTTCCTCATCATTGCTTCCTCCCTTATGCACATCGACACGCAGCAAGAATTTCTTCTCTATACCCATCACCGTATTAATCCGGGCATTTCCATTGTCATTGCCATTCAACGACTCAATGTTGAAACGAGCCTCAAATGTGAGCGTACTCAAATTCTTTAGCGATTCATCTGCCGTACCATTATATTCAAACGGTACTTTAAAGTAATTACCGCTACCCAGGTTTGCCACTTTATCTGCCTGTACCACCGTTACGGTCAGACTTAATTCCTGTTCCGCTTCGTCTCTGACAAACACGGTAGTGATACCCGCTTTCTTACCTATTAAATTGAAACGAGTGTCATCCACCTGCTGAATAGCTACAATCTCTTCATTCTCTGCTGTCAGACTATAACCTCCGTTTCCTTTTTCTACCGTAATCATGATCTTATTGTTGACTCCCACTCTCGGTGTCAGATTGGAGACATCGATAGAAATCGGATTTACCGTCACCTGAACCACTGCCTGTTTTCCTTTATGGTCTGTAAAAGTCACTGTTGTATGTCCGTTCTTCAAACCTGTCAAAGTATAGAAAGGACGGAACTGATCTGTATTAACCATGCTGACAACCGTTTCATCCTCCACCTCATAAGACAATTCATCATTGCTGGAAAAGTTTCCCATGCTGACAATCAGTTGCTTTTCACCGGCAACTTCCAAGATCACCTCCGGTTCATTCACTTCCAATTCAAATACACCTACATTCACAGAAATATTGGCAACTACTCCTTCTCCATCCATTACTTCGACGGTAGTGGCCCCATTCTGTGAGCCACTTTTTACAGTTATCAATTCGCCGGAAACGGTAGCCGTTGCAATGGCAGTGTTGAAACTTCTCACGGTATAGTTTCCGTTTCCAACCACTACATTCACTTTGGCTTCCTCATTCTGCCCGATACGTATTACCGGTTTGTTCACAATCAACTCTATCAAGTCTTTAGCCACATCGTCGTCGTCATCGTCATCACAACCTGTAACGGCAAACGATAATACCGACAAAAGCAACAGACACATATATGTATAGATTCGTTTCATCTGATTTTCTTTTTAAAGTTATACATTCCTACCGGTTTACCATCCGGGATTTTGTTCAATGGTCGGTGTCTTCTGCAACTCACTCTGGCGAATCGGGAACAGATAATGCTGAATAGAGAACGTACGTTCTTCCACGCAGAAACGCTCCATTCTATATTTCACACCGTCAACCGTAATGGCCCCATTCTCATCCTGCACCGGACGCATTCCGTTAATCATTCGCTGGCAACGGGGCAATGCACCGTTATTGGCAGCCCAGTATTTCTGTGTACGTTTTGAATTGTCACTCCCGCTCGATTTCCAAAGGCTTTCCTTTGCTAGCTCTTCCTTACTGGTGGGTTCCAGATACAAGCGGCAAGTCCACGGACGTTTTCCTTCATAAAAAAGTTCCACGCGACGTTCGCGCTGAATGTATTCACGCATCAACTGTTGATTAGTCTTTACTTCCGGCGGCATCGGTTTCATAAAAGAACGTTCACGAACCGTATTCACCAATTTATAAGCTTCATCGATATCCTCGCCCAATTCATTACAAGCCTCTGCATAAATATAAATAAACTCCGGAAGACGCCAGATGGCGGGCGCATTGATACTGAAGTTACCGGATTTGTTCCATGACTCCTGTTGGAATTTACGTAAATAATAACCGGTAGTAGTTGCATTGGTAGCACCAATCTTATCGGAACCACTCGCCGTATTGATCGTTTTCGACTCGTTCTTATTATTACGGTAAGGAGCTCCGTGATAAATTACATCACGATAGAAACGCGGGTCACGAGTACCTTTCACATACGGATTAGTATCATCATAGCCACCTTTGCGGGCTTCTGCCGAATATACCGGATAGCCATAATCACCTACGATATATTCGTATTCATCCACTTGTTCCTGCACCGGTTGCTGGCGCGAACTTCCCTCACGGCTGGGCGGATAAATATCACCCTGCCATGCCTGATCCTTGCTCTTCGTCATAAAGAACACATACTCATTGGCAAAGGCATCCATATCATAAAACATATCCCACAAACGAGCATATACACGGCTGTCATTCAGATTACCGTCAGCCGGATCCTTGAAATCATTTGCATCATGTTTCGTATAGAGAGAATAACGCTTGGTTCCGCCGACTTCGAAATCCAGAACGGCTTTAGCCGCTTCTTTGGCTTTTCTCCAACGAGTAGCATCATAAGCATACTCATTTTCAAACACACGACGCAAGTTGTATCCATATTGAGAAGCACCGTTCCACAACGGAGTAGCCGCTACCCAGCGAACAAAAGAAATCAATCCCAGACAGGCTCCCTTATCCACACGCCCAAAATTCTCGGAAGTTTTCACATATTTATTAGGAACCATGCCATAAGCAGTTTGCGCATCCGTCACAATCTTTTCAACCATCGAATGAACAGATTCTTTCTTGAAGTCCATATTATCTCCGGCATTAATCACACGGTCAATATAAGGAGCTTCGCCATACATACGCAATAACAGCATGTGGAAATAACCACGCATGAAATACATCTCACCGATACGGTTGCGAAGATCACCATCCTGCTGTGGGTTGTCGGGCGTGTTATACTTCTGTACATTTTCTATAATCAGGTTCGCTTTACGGATTCCTTCATAAAGAGCTTCCCAATATTGCCCTACACTACCGGGCAAAGAATTCGGGTTCCAGGCACCGTTATTGAAGTTATTCGTAATGTTTCCCTCTACGTTGGTTCCTTCACATTCGTCCGTAATGGCACTGTTGCTGAAGTGCTCGAAGAACACCAGCGGACGGTCTGCTTTCTTTGCAGCCGCGTATACGTCGGAAACCAGTCCGTTCACTTTTTCGTAACGGGCAAAAACGTCCGCTTCCGTAATATTATCATCATCGTCCCGATCCAAGTAATCGCTACATGAAGTAAAGACCAACGGCAGGACCAATAAAGCAATTGCTGAAAATCTATATAACTTTTTCATATTTCTATCTTATTTAGAATGTTATATCAATACCAAAATTGAATACCTTTTGAATAGGATACCAGGAAGCTCCGTCTCCGGATTTCGTTTCCGGATCTATATCCACATCACCCAGTTTATCAAAAGTCAACAGATTCAGACCTTGCACATAGATACGTGCCTGTTGCACATGGAATTTACGTAATAATTTGGGTGATACATTGTAACCAATTTCCACATTCTTAAGACGCAGGTAGGAAGCATCATACAAAAACAAACTACTGTTTCCATTCTTGTTGTTATCATGTGTTCCATAATGCAATGCCGGATATTTGGCAGTAGCAGCCGTTTCCGGTGTCCAACGGTCCAGATGCATTTTCTTCACACGTCCGATCTTATCTTGTTCAAATTGCGGGAAGTCAAATACAGCAGCCCCATTCAACAGAATAGATGATTTTGTCGCACCTTGCAATAATACACTAAAATCAAAGTTCTTATACTGGAAACCGAAAGGAATACCGAACATCAGTTCCGGACTACGCGGATTTCCCATTGCTGTACGGTCTTCATCATCAATCACTCCGTTACGATCCAAATCCTTATAAACAACATCTCCCGGAATTAATTGTCCCCACGGCTGATAACCGATCTTGTTCAAGCGGTCAGCCTCTTCCTGATCGGCTACAAAATGATCGAACACATAGACGAAGTTTTCGTATAAACGTTTACCGGTTTCTTTACGCCAGGAGTTCTTGCGGGCAACTTCCGCTTTATATTCCAAACGGTTGCGGGAGAAAGTCAGGTTCGGACGAATATAGTAACGAAAATCCTTTCCAATCTTATCATTCCAGCTCAATTCGATATCCACACCGCGGTTGCTTACTTCACCCAGATTCTGTAAAGCTGCATCTTTACCTACAATATCCGGATATCCCATGATACCGTCACTATTCATATCTGTAATAATGTCAAAACGATATTCATAAAATGCATCTATCGTCAATGCCAAACGTTGGTTCAGGGTAGTAAAGTCGATACCGACATTCAGTTTACGGGCTTTCTCCCAAGTCAGATTCGCATTAGCCAGATTACCTTCGGAAGTACCGCCTACATTCGTACCAAAGTTATTACCGAAATCATAACCACTGCCACCACCGTAGAAAGCCAGATATGGGAAACGGCTGCTGACATTGTCACTACCTACCAAACCATAGGAGGCTCTTACTTTCAGGAAGTCAATCCAGGAAGCCTTTTTCATAAATTCCTCTTCAGAGACTACCCAACCGATTGAACCAGCTGGGAAGAACCCGTAACGTTTGCCCGGAGTGAAGTTTTCGGAACCATTGTAACCGAAGTTAAATTCCATCAGATACTTCTGATTATAATAATAAGCAAAGCGTCCGGTGATACCCTGGCTATGATAAGCCAGTTCATTGTTAACAGTACGGTTACCACGGTTTGCCAATAACATGGCGGTCACTTCGTGGCGGTTGCTAAACAAACGGTTGTAATCCAAACGTGCCTGTATATAAGTACGTCCGTCAGAAGCGTTATGACTGAATCCGTTGCCAATAGTCTGGTCAATATCATATTTGTTACCCGTTTTATAAGCACCCGTATAGTGTCCGCCTGCCATATAAGCATCCGAACCTTCGATTGGCATAAACGTCGCATATTTCGGATATTCACGATAACCGTCTTTGTAAGTATCCAGTTTGCGATTAATCCAGCGTCCTTCAGAAGCATCATAAGAGAACATCACTTCCGCTTTTAATCCTTTCGTCAGAAATTCCATATCCAGATTCATGGCAAAACTACCATTCAGATACGTGTTCTTTTCATTCAGATAACCGGTACGGCTCAATTCACCCAGAAGATTGTAACGGTAGATATTGTCACCATAAAGCATTCCACGAGGATTTTGCTGAATGTATTCCTCATTCTGCGGATGCGCATTTTCTTCCACCAGGATGGGCAGATATGGAGGCTGGGTAGCACAGATGGTCATCAGGCGACCGGCTGTTGTACCCGGTGCATTACGGTCGGTAATACGGGCCCCCAAATCCAAACGGGTACTCAAATAACGATTAATGTTGATATCGATGTTCGAACGGAAGTTGTAACGGGTGAACTTGGTTTGCGAGTCATATTCACCGGCATTCGAATATTTGTAGTTACCGCCTTGTGAAAAGTAATTGGCCAATACATAATAACGTACCTTGTCCGTACCTCCACGGATGGAGAGGCTGACATCTTCCTGCAAACCGGGTTTGAAGGCAAAATCATAATAATCCCAGTCATATCCCAAACCATCGGAGTTGTCTCCTTTCGCACGGCGGAAATTGTCAATCGCCTGTTGAGAGAAAAGGTTCAAACTGCTGATGTCTGCGCCCGTCATCTTGGCATCGTTCAATCTGGCTTCATTATATAAAGTTGCATAATCGGCAGAGCCTAAATATTCGGGGAAACCGATCGGCTGGTTAATACCGATAGAGGCTTTCAGGTTCACGGTTGCCTTTTCCGCTGCCTTACCACGTTTGGTAGTAATAACGATTACACCATTTGCACCACGGATACCATAAGCGGCAGTGGCGGAAGCATCTTTCAGGATAGTGAATGTTTCAATTTCATCCGGTGCGAGGTAACTCATGTCACGTTCGATTCCATCGACAATGACAATGGCACTCTGGTTACCGTAAGTTGCCTTACCACGGATAAACAATTCACTTTGATCCACACCCGGTTCACCACCCGCATACTGGTTTACAATCAACCCCGGCAGACGTCCGGCAAGCGCATTGTTGATATTGGCAGTAGGACTTTGCGTCAGATCTTTTGTCGTGATGGTAGCAACAGAACCGATCATCGTTTCTTTACGTTGTTTGGTATAACCTACCACAACCACTTCCTGCAAGGCTTTCGTATCTTCCTGTAGTAAGACAGTCAGTTCCTTCTTTGCACCGGGAACAATTTCCTGCGGCTGGTAACCCAGGTAAGAAAACACCAACGGAGCTTCCGCATAAGGCAGTTTCAATGTAAACTTACCATCCATATCTGTAATCGTACCTGCATTGGCCACCCCTTTCACGACAACAGACACACCGATCAACGGGTCATTTGTCGTCTTGTCCAATACCGTACCCGACACTGTTATTTTATTACTTTGTGTGGCCTGCACCTTTGCCGTTCTTCCCGTTTGCGCCACACCCTGCAAAGGTATACCTGCAAGAAGAGTGCAAGAAACAGCCACCAGACAAATATTTCTTTTTATATGTATCATCTTTCTTTTCGATTTTCTATGTGTAATAAATCAATCTTATTCCTCTGCTTTCTTACCGAAATCCGGTCCGACCCAGTTGGCCTTTTCCGTTGCTTTACCTTGCACCCAGTCTTCATAACGGGCACGGATTTCAATCATTGTTGCTCCCGGGACTTCCGCATTCAAGGAAATTGTCAGGCGATCTTCCCTGTTGTCACGATTACCGAAGGTCGGTGCTTTTGCCCAATCGTACTCCCACACATAATAGCCTTCGGGATGAGCCAACGTCCAAAGCACATCAGAACAGCTGCGCAATGCAGCGATAAACTTATTCTTGGTCTTTTCCGGATAAAGGCTGTTAGTCGGCTGTTTCACCATATCCAGGAAGTAACGGACAAATATTCCACGGAATAAAAGATTATCTCCCGAATTTCCTTCACCACTGAATACCGGATAGTTGGAATCCATCTTCTTATTCACCTGGTAAGAGCCGAAAGCAACCGCATTACGAAGATATTCATCCTCACCGGTAGCGTTGTACAGCTCCAGGGCAGCCGCCATAAATGTTCCCTGATTATAAGACAAGGCTACTTTATCAGGATCTCCCGGTGTTCCGTCATCTTTAATACTAAGATTATCATATACCTGTCCGGTGGAAATATCACACAGATAAGCCGTCATCCAGTTGTATACCTCTTTGGCGAAGTTCAGGTAATAAGCAGCCTGCTCTTCCCAGCCATCTTTAGCCTCCTTAACGGTAAGTTGATACAATTTCATAGCCAGAAGGCAACCGGGACCATTGGAACAAGACATACGTGAAGCCGGCGCATCCGTTTTCCATGCCATTCCTCCTACCCCTTTATAGTCATTCTTCGCTCCCTTGATATGGTTCCACATCTTCATCAACGCACTGTAGTAATCCTGATCGCCAGTCAATTCATAAACCCGCAGACAAGACAGTGCCATCCATTCCATATCATCATAGAAGTTATTCCAGAAGTCTTTGCCACCATAACCGCAATGTTCATTCCAGTCATCAAAAGCCGGCAGGAAAGGTTTCATGATGTTTTCATACAAATGAGCTTGATATTCGGGATTGTTTGCGTGACGGATATAAGCATCGATCACGATGTCCAATGCATGTCCCTGCGACCATCCGCCGCTACCGCCCGTGCTTGCCGGTTCTCCGGTTTCCGGTGTATTCGGTTTTTCCCAGTAAATGCTTCCGCAAAAGGTATCCCGTCCGCTGGCATTCTCATAGAAATATTTGATATAAGTTCCCGTACTTTTGTCGGCTGCATCTGTCCAGTTCACATCCGACACATATTCACCGGATGAATTACCTTTGTAGATGTCTCCCAGATCGCCGTCGTCACAAGCTGTAAATATTGCCAGTGCACCGCTTAACAACAAAGCTCTTTTTGATAATGATACTATATAGTTCTTCATATTATTATTCAGTTTTAATCTTCATTCGTTTCCGAAGCTACCCAACGGTGGGTGTACGTTCCAAACTCTGCATTGAAATAGAGGGTTACATCGGTTTTCACCGTAGCATAATAGACATTTCCCTGCTTTTCGCCCCATTGCAGTAATTCGTCGCAGAAACGGAAACTGTAATCCCATGGATCTGTGCCCAATGCCAGTTGATATAAATTATAATAGCTGTTGTCGGTAGTCAGATTCGGTTGCCCTTTATCTTTCTCCTTATGTCCCCAACGGTAGGTTGTTCCGTTGATTTCCATCTTAAAGCTATGACGGGTTTCACCGCTTCCTGCCCAACTTTCCGTTTGTTTCCGGGCAGTATAATTCTTCACACCCCATTTGCCATATCCCAGATAGTTGAAATCCTGTCTATACCCACCCGAATGGTTATAAAGATATACAGCTCCTATTTCATCGTAACTGATCGTTTGTTCACCCATATTGATGGTAATCCGGTAGATGCCTGATTGAGGAACCGTAACTGTATAGTCTTCACCATCATTACGCTCACGTAACACTCCGTTGTCGTCTACATAATAATAGCATTTGCGACCTTCTACAGTAGACATAAATATAAATGGCTGGTCGGCTTTCAATTGAGTGAAAGTCTGATAGATTCCTTCATTCTGACGGAGCATTTGTTGTGCTTCCGCTTCATCACCATCATCTTCCGTACCCACGCCAGTGATATAAACCGGCTCGTTTTCAGAAGGCATATCATCAATGCCGTCCATCATAAAAATTACGAAATAACCTTCCAGACTACTAAGAGCCTGATCCAATCCGCAATAAGCACGCACCTTCCAACGCAGTGTGCCGTTGGTATTGCAACGGAATTTAGCCAGTTTACCTATTGTGTTTGCCTGATAATGGGTTAAAGTCAACTGCGATTCCAAACCGTTATTGTCAGAAAAGATCGTTTCTACCGGTTTGGTAAAGTCTCCCCCGATCGTATCAATCAATACTTCATAACGATATACTGTATTTCCGTGTTTCTCGGTAGGCGTCCATTTCAGAACAATATCCGTCAACGAAGCACCCGAAAGTACTACTCGCTCGCCACTAGCCATTGCATCCATTGTTCTAACAGGTTCAGGCGGAACAATCGGTTCATAATCATCCGGATCAAATCCCGGATTCAGTTTATTGTCACAAGCCGTCAGTCCGATAAGAAAAAACAGCAGGGCAAATTTGATTAGTTTTTTTGTTATCATATTGTTTCTCATATTATTATATTCCTAGTTTTAGTATGAATGAGGACATTCAATTGGTTCAAAGCGGCTCTTATCTCCATTATAAGTTGCAGGAAGTTCCGCTCCCCAGGCAGGTTTATTTTCGCTTATATTCTGCAAACAAACTTGCGCATCCAATCCGCTGCCGCCATTTCCCCAATTTTCAAAAACTGTAGTACCTCCGACACCTTTCGAGAATACCCAATATCCCATCAAGTCAGAGTGTTCTTCTGCATTAAGAATTTTGCACATATTCGCTTTAATTTCACTTTCGTCCAACGCTCTCTTCCACATCCGTGCCTGATAAACTTTGCAATATCCTACCCGATATGAATCTCCGGAACGTCCAATCAACAGTGCTTTATCATTTCCACCTACATCTGTCAGATTGAGAGATGAATTAGGGGCACAATCCTCATAAGAGTTATCTGCAGGAGTCAACGTTTCTCTCACCCCGTTTATATACATTTTATAAGCCTCTTTAGTACTTGATTTCGTTCCATCATATACAATGGCTATATGATACCATTTACCCGGAGTCTTACGTCCACCTTCCGAATCATCGCAATAAATAGTTTGCTGACTACGGAAACGGGGATCACTCTTACCATTAATTTTAGTGGCTATTTCAAAACGCGGATTCACATCCTTAGCTTCTGCACGAAGCAGGAATACACTTTCCAAACCTATAAACGATTGCATAGAACGAGTATAAGTCGGGTAGAACACAACCTCAAAAGTAAGCTGATTCATACTTTTCACCTCTGAATGTGATTCGGCATACTTTTTAATATCAATTTTAAAGCATACGTCATATTCCATACGATAACATACCGGATTCACATAAACTGGTAACGTCAATTTCTGACCTGCCGCATCAGACAGTTCCAGTGTGGTAGTCCCGAGCTTCTTTCCTGTTAGTTTTAACTTGGTAGCCCCGTCTTCCGTAATCAATTCTGCGGTTTTCAAATAGGTTTTATTATCATCTGTGAGTTGTGCCAACTTATAATCACCATTTCCTCTGGTAATAGCTATTTCTGTAGATGCCTCATAACCACCGATGATTAAAGAAGTTGCTTCATTTTCCAGTTTAAGGTTATATGGATTCACTTTCACCGAAATCTCCTCCACAGAACCTTTCTGGTCTGTCACAATCACTTTCACATCACCTCTAGCTTTGGGTTTCAAGGTAATCAGGTTCTCTTTTTCAGTAGCTTCCACAATCGTTGCATCCGTAGTAGGCTCGCCGTCTCCCACCTGATAAGTGAAACTATATCCGCCATTACCTCTCTCAATAGAGATATATTGAGATTCGGCATCCGGTTCGGCAAAAGTGGCTTCATCACTTTTCAGTGTCAGATCCACGATGTTCACTACCACAGGAATAGTGATTGTCTTACCTTTCTTATCTGTTATCGTAATATTTACCGGATCGGCTCCAGTCTCGAACTTGGCAGTCAACGGAATAACTTGTCCGGATAGTTCACCCACTTCCAAAAACTTATCAGCACCTTCCGGTATGGAAATCTGATAATCTCCGTTACCGGTCAAAATCTTCACCAGTCTCTTTTCACCGATAAAAAGGTCAAAACCTTCTTCCGGTGCATCTACCGTCAAATCCCAGAGTTTTGCTACCCGAACCAGCACTCTAGCCACTTTCTTACGTCCATCTACTATTAATATAGTGGTTTCCGTACGGTTATTTTCTTCCAACTGGCTATTTTCGGTAGCTTTAATAGTCACCTTATTACCATTGATTGTAGCCGTCGCCACGTTTTCATCAAATGGCTTCACATAATAATCGCCATTACCGGAGGTGATACTCACCGTAATTTCGTCTCCTTGTAGTAGTGTCACCGAATTATTATCGACAACCAGATCTGTTGCCGGTTTCACTTCCTGTGCTTCTTTATCATCACTGCACGAACCCATAAAAAATGGAATGGTCAATGCTGAAAGAAATAAAAAACTAAGTTTCCTTTTCATTAGATTAAAGATTAATAAATTAATACTTTTCAAGTTTATCTACTTAAAAACTTCGATGAGACAAAGATAAAATCACTAAACTCTACCAAAAGAAAATTAACTATCCTTTTTTACCTTTTGGCACGGATATTTACTATATTAACACGGATATTTACTTCTTCTTTTTCTTTAAAAATTCCCGCCACAGGCTACTGCTGAACCTCTTCCAAATGTTTCATCCGAAACTCTTTTGGCGTGCACTCATACTTTTCACGGAACACCTTAAAGAAAGTAACTTTGTTCGAGAATCCCGAATCGAATACAATTTCATCAATCGTCTTTTTAGTGGTCAGCAATAAATCTTTCGCTATGTGCAAACGACATTCCTTAATCAGATCGGTCGGGCTATCCTCTCCTATCTCTTCCATCTTCCGATAAAGACTCCGGGGACTGATTGCCAGTCGATCGGCGATATAACGCGGAGTCAAATCTTTGTTCGTTATATTATCATTGATAATCTTCAAAACCGACTGAAGGAACTTCTTCGACTCTTTATGCGTCAACTTCCCGTCCGACTTTTCAAAAGAACTGATCGGCGAACTGAAATAATTTTTCAACACCTCTTTCCGTTCTATCACCTGACAGACAGAGATACGAAGATACTCCGCACTAAACGGTTTTGTGATATACATTTCCGCACCGGCAGAAAGGGCTTCCATCTGTTGTTCCATCTCGTGTCGTCCGGAAACCACAATAATAGGAATATGCGCCGTCTCTTTCACCGATTTAATCCGCCTGGTCAGTTCAATGCCACCCATTCCCGGCATCATGACATCACAGATAATCACATTCGGATAAACCTCATTCATCACCTGATCCAGCCGTTCGGGATCTTGCAAGGTTACCACATTGAAGTCAGCCGAGAAGATTTCTCCAATAAACCATAGCATTTCGATTTCATCATCGACAACCAAAAGCGTAGGACGCATCTTATCAAACTCATACTGGGGAAGTTTCAATATCGGTTGAGTATCTATCTTGGGGATATATTCCGCCATCAGTCGTTTGGTTTCCGACACTCCGGTAGTCAGCTCCATGACCGGCAAGGTTAATGTAAACATCACCCATCCGTCAGAAGTGTTTTCCACTTTCAATGTACCATTCAGCAACTTAGCCATATTATAAGAAATAGCCAGCCCCAGGCCATTCCGTGAAAAGTTCTTTTCATCCTGATTCTCGAAATTATCCAAAATGGCATACCGATTAAAAATATACTGAAAATCCTTTTCCTTGATGGTACTTCCTTCATTTGCTACACGAAGAGCCAGCATATTTTCCCGGCTCGTATCCACTTCAATCTTGAGACTCTGTCCGTCGGGAGTATATTTAAAGGCATTAGAAATCAGATTAATAATGATCGTATTCAGGAATCCTTTGTCCGAGTTCCACATCACCTGCTCGGGTATCTTGCTCAAGAAAGTGATGTTTCTGGATTTAGCCATTTCAACAAACGTTTTGGCTATTCCTTTCACAATGGAAGACACATTCAATGATTCAACCCGCACTTCCCTGTTTCCCGTTTCAATCCGACGGAATTCGATCAACTCATGAATCAGGTTGTTGAGACGCTCCGCATTCGTCTGAATCATCTGTACGTAGTCCACGACAAATTTACTAAGTCCCTTCGATGAAAGGATCCGTCCGCAAGGACCATAAATCAAAGTCAGCGGAGTACAAAATTCATGTGCGATATTAGTAAAGAAACGAAGTTTGGACTCAAAGACATTCTTTTGATGGCGTTTCTCTATCTCGTTCAGCAATTCCTGCTTTTTACGTTTGGAGCGCAGGATAAAGGAACGTATCAGCAAGGCTGCCAGTAAAAGCAGACACAGGGCATAAATCAAATAAGCCCACCAGGAAGCATACCACGGATCACCTATACGAATCACCAGAGAATAGACATCACTCTCTTTATCAAAGACACTATTGTAATATTTCACCAGTAAGGTATATTCGCCGGGAGCCATATTCGTAAAAGAGACTCCGCTTTCCGAACCATTGTTTACCCATTGGTCACTCAATCCTTTTAGTTTATAGAAATAGGTACAGTTATTACCATTCAGATAATCCACAGAGGCAAATGAAACAGAAAAGAAATTCTGGTCATACTGCAAATTCAAGACTTCAGTTTCTTTTTTCCGGGTGAGAAATTCGCCCAGATTGTATTGTTCACCGAAGATAGACAGCTTATCAAAATAAACAGGAGGCATATAAAGCTGCTCCGGACGGCCATCCGCCCGGATAGCCACGACTCCATTAATTCCGCCAAAGAACAGAGTACCAGTCCGGGAATCCCGAAAACCGGCACCGTCACTAAACTCTACCACTTTTAAACCATCTCCAAAGCCATACGAACGAAAGACATTCCGTTTCGTATCGAAATTGATTAATCCGAGATTGGTGCTCAACCAGAAGTTGTCGGACGAGTTTCTAAGAATTGCATGAATGGTATTATTCAGGAAACCATTCTTGGCATTGAAGAGCTGATAAGAAGTTTCCGATGTGTACTTTATCAATCCGTAGCTCGTTCCGAAAAGATAGTTATTGCTGCTGTCTTTACTGATAGCGAGAATATTATTCAGGGTCATGTTTTCGTATTTGTGAGTAGACACCGGTTCCAGGCCATTCGTCGTTTCGTTATAGCGGAATACCCCATATCCTTTATTGCCAAACAACAGGTTGGCTTCATTCTCCGCATAAATAGTAAAGAAATAGTTCGATCCCAGTTCGCCGTCATTGATGATGTAACGTTGCGCATCCACAATCACCGGATTGTCCGGTGTTCCGGCAATACGAGCTTTCACCACTCCCATGCCGACACTCGCCAGCCACAGTTCGGAATCTGCTGTTTCGTAAATGTCATGGATGTATTTGAAATCTTCGTTACCGATCCGTATTGGTATACTCTTGATACGTTTTTCCCGATATGAATAATAAGTTAATCCTTCTTCGTCTCCTATCCAAAGCAAATTCCGGTGGCTCTTGGCAAAACAATAAACGGCATTACTACTCAAAGCACTATTAGAGGTAGTCAACACCTCCGCCCGACAGTCGGAGATGTTTTTATCGAATTCGTAATCATAGATTTTAAGAATTCCGTTTCCTTTGGTTCCCACCCAGAAAGTACGTTCATCATCAAGATAGATGGCACGCACGGGGCGTTCTATTTTCTCGGTATAATTGCTAAGCACCATTGATTTGATAGAATAAAGCGGGTTCGAATAAAGATAAACACCCTGCCCGTCGGTACCAATCCAAACAACATCCTGAAAACGGTCTTTCTTGAGACAGAATACACCGCTGTTGATAGGTAACGACTGAATTTGATAATGATTCGTCTCCTTCTGTTTCTCCAACAGCAGAATACCATCCATCAAAAAGCCCACAAAATAGCTGTTATGATAATGAACGATGGACGAAATTTTGCCACGTTCCTGTATTTCCTTACCCAGATTGGCAATAAACTCATTCTTCTGGGTCGGAATATGGAAAGCATAGAAATTAAATTCCTTGTCTATGTAATAAAGAGATTGCTCGTCATTGAAACAATAAATCAAGGAAGTCTGATAAATCAGGTTCGTTTTCTGGGGTAACAGGGTGATATCTCCCGATGCGGCTTCCTGCTGTATATCATAACAGCGGTTATATCCTTTCATGACTACCCACATCCGGTTGTTACCGTCGATAAAGAAGTTTACGATATCGGAAATCGGGATTCCCGTGATATTGATTTTCTTGAAGACTCCTTCTTTTTTATGATAATAATAAATGCAGTTACTATCCTGGATAATGAACAGATTACCATGACTATCCTTATTCATAAAGAAGAGTTTCTGAAATTCATTATAGTGAGTGATTGTATTGGTTTTCCGGTTCAAACGGTTCAGCCCATAGTAGGTTTGAATCCAGTAAATATCTTCGCCCGTATACACAATATTGTCAATCAGATTACCAGATAAGTAATCCTCCTTGTCACGAGTCTTAAATTCCTCAATCTCCTGTCCATCATAAATATTCAGCCCGTCGCAGGTCCCGATCCACATCAATCCACGCTCATCCTGGCACAGAGATGTAATCGAACTATTAGACATATACTCTTTATCTGCAACTTGCTTCAAATTATAAGCATAAGCGTTATGTATCAACAGATTAAGAAAAAAGAATAGAATAAAAACCAACTGTTTTCCCATAGTGTATTATTCTTAGATTTGCTATATGACAAAGGTAAACAAAAAAACATTCCGAGCTTTTTTTTGGCCGGAATATAAGTAAAGCTCCGTGCCAGAGTAGTTAATTTCAGCGACAAGAAACGATTTAGCCCCTCTATTACTAGAAGCACATTCCTTTTCTCCCTATTTTCGTCGTAGAAATTATTTTCAAATCTATAAATTCATTTGTTCATGAAAACACATTTTTCATTTAAACACTTGCTATTTCTTGGAGGTGCCGTGTTGTACAGCCTGCAATCTTCTGCCGTTAAGAATCCGGTAGACTATGTCAGCACGCTGGTAGGAACGCAGTCCAAGTTTGAGTTATCGACCGGAAATACCTATCCGGCTACGGCACTGCCGTGGGGAATGAACTTCTGGACACCGCAAACCGGTAAAATGGGCGACGGTTGGGCATATACCTACAATGCCGACAAAATCCGGGGCTTCAAACAAACACATCAACCCAGCCCGTGGATGAACGACTACGGTCAGTTTTCCATCATGCCGATCACAGGCGGACTGGTATTCGACCAGGACCAACGTGCCAGCTGGTTCTCGCACAAGGCGGAGGTTGCCAAACCTTATTATTATAAGGTATATCTCGCAGACCACGACGTTACTACGGAACTCGTTCCGACGGAGCGTGCCGCTATGTTCCGTTTCACGTATCCGGAAACCAAGAACGCTTATGTCGTTATCGACGCATACCTTTACTTCCGGCGTGAAAGAGAACAACATTCTCCCGAACGAAACAGAAGTTCAGGGCAACCATACCGGAGCGATCATCGGATTCGCTACCCAGAAAGGGGAGATCGTTCACGCACGTGTAGCTTCTTCTTTTATCAGTTATGAGCAGGCGGAACTGAATCTCAAAGAATTGGGCAAGGATAGTTTCGACCAGCTGGTCACTAAAGGAAAAGACATCTGGAACCGTGAAATGAGCAAAGTAGATGTGGAAGACGATAATATCGACAATCTGCGCACTTTCTATTCCTGCCTCTATCGTTCGATGCTGTTCCCACGCAGCTTTTATGAAATAGACGCCAAAGGACAGGTCGTACACTACAGCCCTTACAACGGAAAAGTGCTGCCGGGGTATATGTTTACGGATACCGGCTTCTGGGATACGTTCCGCTGTCTGTTCCCATTCTTGAACCTGATGTATCCGGAGATGAACCAAAAGATGCAGGAAGGTTTGGTGAACGCTTATAAAGAGAGCGGTTTCTTCCCGGAATGGGC
>OHKN01000674.1_pt1 | contig 16639 bp, 11 predicted proteins | sample 1568841 | NCBI WGS metagenome assembly OHKN01 (sample SAMEA3879579, study PRJEB24766) | human gut metagenome | biome: human-associated habitat; feature: feces | place: USA | collected 1985/1987
AAGACGGGCAGGAAGTAATTTTGTTGAGAGGCGGTCGCGGCGGTCAGGGTAACTGGCATTTCAAGACGGCAACCCGTCAGGCGCCGCGTTTTGCGCAGCCGGGCGAGCCAATGCAGGAAATGACAGTTATCATGGAGCTGAAGCTCCTGGCAGACGTTGGTCTGGTAGGTTTTCCGAATGCGGGAAAGTCTACGCTTCTTTCCGCTATTTCGGCTGCGAAACCGAAGATTGCCGACTATCCGTTTACTACGCTCGAACCGAACTTGGGCATCGTTTCCTATCGTGACGGTAAATCATTCGTAATGGCGGATATACCGGGGATTATCGAAGGAGCGAGTCAGGGTAAGGGACTGGGATTACGTTTTTTGCGCCATATCGAACGAAACTCATTATTGTTGTTTATGGTTCCTGCGGATAGTGATGATATCCGCAAGGAATATGAAATCCTACTGAATGAGTTGAGTACTTTTAATCCCGAAATGCTGGATAAACAACGTGTGCTGGCTATCACAAAGAGCGATATGCTCGACCAGGAGCTAATGGACGAGATAGAACCGACATTGCCCGCGGGTGTTCCGCACGTGTTCATCTCTTCTGTTTCCGGTTTGGGAATCTCCGTATTGAAAGATATTCTGTGGGAGGAACTGAATAAGGAAAGCAACAAGATAGAAGACATTGTTCACCGTCCGAAAGATGTAACCCGTCTGCAACAGGAACTCAAAGACATGGGTGAAGATGAAGACATCATCTATGAATATGAGGAGGAAGCGGATGATGACGATGAGGACATTGATTACGAATACGAAGAAGAGGATTGGGAGGAAAAATGATTTCACTCACAAAAGATAAAGAGCTGAAGGGGTATAAGTCATTGACGGTATACCCCGAAGTAGCTCATTTTGTTACAACACGTCATGGAGGTGTCAGTGAGGGAACATATGGCTCATTTAATTGCTCGCCTTATACCAAGGATTCATGTATCAATGTGAATTGTAATCAGAATAAGTTATTTCAGATAACGGGACATCAAATTAAAGAATTAGTTATTCCGGAGCAAAAGCATGGTAGTGCGAGTCTGGTCGTTGACGAATCGTTCTTTAAGGAGTCATTAGAAGTGAGACGAACACTTTTGAGAGGCATTGATGCCTTGATTACCAATGTGCCGGGATATTGTGTTTGTGTTACGACTGCGGATTGTGTACCCGTGTTACTATATGACAGAAGGCTGCAAGTGGTGGCTGCCGTTCACGCCGGTTGGAAAGGCACGGTGCAGCATATTGTCAGTAGTGTAATGGAACACATGAGCCGGAATTTCGGAACCCGGGGTGTTGACGTAGTGGCCTGTATCGGTCCGAGTATTTCACTCGAATCATTTGAAGTCGGTGATGAGGTTTATGAAGCATTCAAAGAAAGTGGTTTTGATATGTCCATTATCTCTACAAAAAAGAGGAAGACAGGCAAACACCATATTGATCTGTGGGAAGCCAACCGGAGTGAATTGCTTTATGCCGGAATTCCTGCCGGGCAGATTGAAGTAGCCGGTATCTGTACCTATATTCATCAAGATGATTTTTTCTCTGCGCGTAGACTGGGGATTGACTCCGGCCGTATTTTGTCGGGAATAATGATTAGAAAGTAATAATCGGCATTTGTAATTGTTGGGATGCCGATGATTGGTTTATAATAAGTTATGTTTGAAATAAAAGTATCACAGGAGATCAAAGATGCTTGTCCGGTCTTTGCCGGAGCAGCCGTATATGCCGCAGTGAAGAATACTGCTTACTGCGAAGGACTTTGGAAGGAAATCAATGCTTTCACCGAAGAACTGACTACTACTACACAGATAGAAGACATCAAACATCAGCCTGTCATAGCTGCCACCCGTGAAGCCTACAAACGTTGTGGTAAAGATCCCGGACGTTACCGTCCGTCAGCGGAAGCTTTGCGTCGTCGCCTGATGCGCGGAATTCCTCTGTACCAGATTGATACTCTGGTAGATCTCATCAACTTAGTTTCTCTTCGGACGGGACATTCTATCGGTGGTTTTGACGCGGATAAAATACAAGGCGCATATCTTGAATTGGGTATCGGCAAAGCAGGGGAACCGTTTGAAGGTATCGGAAAGGGTGTGTTGAATATCGAAGGATTGCCTGTTTATCGTGATGCGTCGGGTGGTATCGGTACGCCTACCAGTGATAACGAACGGACTAAAATGAATCTCGGTACTACCCATATTTTAGCAATCGTCAATGGTTATAATGGAAAAAAAGGCCTGAAAGAAGCTGCTGAGATGATTCAGTCATTGCTGAACGAATATGCAGAATCAGATAGCAGCGAACTTATCTTTTTTGAATAATCAGGGGAGTATTCTGATTGAAAACGAAAAAATACATGAAAGACATTCTCATACTATTATTCGTCTTATTCTTACCGATGATTGCGAACGCACAAGACAAATCCTCTTTTTCTTTCAGGGAGGTAAACCATATCCGTGTGGCTACTCCCGGATTGTTTGCTAAAGGTAATCATATATACTTGCATTTGGACTCGTTGAAGGAGCATGAATATGCTTTCCCTCTGCCGGGTGGTAAGGTCATTTCTGCTTATGGTACTCGTGGGGGACATTCGGGGGCAGATATCAAGACTTGTGCTAATGATACGATTCGTGCTGCTTTTGACGGGGTGGTACGGATGTCGAAACCTTATTATGCATACGGAAATTTGGTAGTAATCCGTCATGCGAACGGGCTGGAAACCATTTATAGCCATAACTGTAAGAATCTGGTTCGGAGCGGTGATGTCGTAAAAGCCGGGCAACCTATCGGACTGACCGGTCGTACCGGTCGTGCTACCACCGAACACGTGCATTTTGAAACCCGTATCAACGGACAACATTTTAATCCGAATCTGATCTTTGACCTGAAAGAAAGGAAATTGCGGAAGGAATGTATTAAATGTAGCAAGAACGGAAGTGGAATAATTGTGAAGTCGCAGGCCGGCAATAACCGTATTGCTCAAAATAAGAAATAAAAGAATGGTAGCCGACCTATTTCAATTAAGTAAGTCCATTACTCCCAGGAGGGCGATCAGGTATTCCAGCCGGGATTTAATGTGCCGGATAGCTCTGGCTATATGAACCTCTACTGTTCGCTCGCTGATATTCAGCAATTCGGCAATCTCTTTATGACTTAGGTTTTCTTTTCTGCTCAAAATAAATATCTCCTGTTGCTTCGGTGGAAGTTCTTCAATAATCTTGTCAATATAATTGTTTAATTCTTTAGCCTGCAATTCTTCTTCTATATTGTAGGAATCAATGTTCGACTGCTCGTAAGCACTTAAAACAGACAGTTTATAGAAGTTTTCATTAAATGTTTTTTTCTGGCGGTTAAAGATAAGATTCCGGGTGACGATAAATAAAAATCCTCTGAAGTTCTCATCTTCTCTTAGAAAAGAACGTGCTTCCCATAGCTTGACAAACACTTCCTGAACTACTTCTTTAATATCTTCAGATGAATTATATACTTGTCCGCCATATACTTTATACAAGTACTCAAAAGCTTCGTGGCTGTCTGATTTTAGTAATACTATTGCTTCTTGGTCATTCATCTTATGATTTAATGAGGATTTCAAAGAGCGAAGATATGAAGAATAATTCAAAAACACATCTTTTCGAAAAAAAAATAATAAAATGCAGATTTGAGTAAGGGGTAGAAATGGGTTAGATGTATTTAATATATAATGCATGAATCCCGAATTGGCGTAAAGTTAAGGAAAATGAAAGAGCCGGTTTGAGTATATTGTATTATAAACTAGAGAATTTATTGATTTTGCAAAATCTATGTGTATGAAAAACTTTGTTTAATTTTAAATTGTAATCATGAAAGAAAGTATGTGTAGTCGATGGCATTTGAGGCTTATCGTGTTATTAATCTTATTTTTCCCTTTGACGTTGAGTGCTGCGCAAGGGAGAGTGACAGTAAAAGGACAGTCGATAACTTTGAGACAAGCCATTAAGATTATCGAATCCAGTTCTAATTTTAAGTTTTTCTTCAATCCGAGTGACCTTGATGCATTACCGGGTAAAAATCTGGATTGTGAAGGAGAAATCTCGGATGTGTTGAAAGAAGTATTTGCCGGAAGTGGTATCAGTTATGTAATTATGGGAGATGATATCATCTTGAAATTGGAAAAGAAGGCAGCAAGCACACAGCAGAAAAAAGTAGAGATTGTAGGAGGTGTAGTAGATGCGAGGTCCGGAGAATCGGTGGTAGGAGCAACTGTACGGGTAAAAGACGTGAACAGCGGAGTGATTACCGATATGGACGGAAAGTTTACGATTAAGGCCACTCCCGGAGATGTGCTTGTCATTTCATATATCGGATATGAAACCAAGGAAGTGAAAGTGGTCAACGGCAAGGTACTTCTTGTAGAACTTGTGGAAGATGCAAAGCAGTTGGAAGAAGTGGTGGTCACTGCTTATGGCAGCGGACAAAAAAAGGCTAGTATGGTAGGTTCCGTACAGGCAATCCGCCCGGCGGAACTGCAGGTTCCTTCGGCTTCTCTTTCCAATTCTTTTGCCGGACGATTGGCTGGTGTTATTGCTGTTCAGCGTACCGGACAACCGGGAGCGGATGGATCGGATTTTTATATTCGCGGTATTTCTACAATGAACGGAGCAACCAATCCGCTGATTATATTGGACGGAGTGGAAATATCCTCCGGTGATTTGGATAATCTTGACCCGGAAATCATTGACGGCTTCTCTATTTTGAAAGACGCTACTGCTACGGCAATGTACGGTACCCGTGGGGCTAATGGCGTTATGATTATTACCACTAAATCCGGTCGTAATATTGATAAACCGATTATCAATTTCCGTGTGGAAGGACAGATCACAAGTCCGACAAGTAAGCCGAAGTTTGTCGACGGAGCCACTTACATGGATTTGTTCAATGAATCTTTGTTGAACGGCGGCTCTACCGAATCTCCCTATTCGGCAGAAGAAATTGCCGGAACGCGTGCTGGATTAAATCCGTATGCTTATCCGAATGTCAACTGGTATGACGAGCTTTTTAAGGATCAGGCATTTAACCAGAGTTTCAATGTTAATATCCGGGGAGGCGGCAAACGAGTGGATTATTTCTCAAGTGTCACGGTCAATCACGAGACAGGTATGATTAAGAATCGTTCCAAAGACTTTTTCTCCTATAATAATAACATTAATGTGATGCGTTATTCATTTCAGAATAACATTAATGCATATTTGGGTAAGGATTCACGTCTTTCTTTGCGCTTGAATGTGCAGCTGAGAAAAACGAAGCAACCCAACATCAGTATGAACGATCTGTTTGCGGGAGCTATCAATACAAGTCCGGTGGAAGCTCCGATCTATTTCCCTGACGACGGTGTTACTACACATATCAAGTGGGGTGTGAATGACCGCTTGAAACCGGGACAGCAACAGAATCCGGTGGCACAGCTTGCATCCGGCTATCAGGATAATTTCCGGAGCACGGTAGTGGCGGCATTGGAGTTTGAGCAGAAACTGAATTTTATTACCGAGGGACTTAGATTTAAGGCATTGGCCTCTTTCAAGAACTGGTCAAGTACTACTAACAGTGCTTCCGCAGGTTGGAACAAATACCATTTACAGGATTTCTCGGTAGATGATAATGGAGTGTATTCTTTTGTCACCAGACTTCAGAATGAAAGCGGTGGAGAAGTATCTACGGACTTGAAACCGGGTGTTGCCAACTCGGGCGACCGCCGATTCTATTTCCAGGCTATCATGGACTACAACCGTACATTTGGAAAGCATGATGTGAATGCCATGTTTATCTATAATCAGGATGAACTGGTGACTCAATTATTCAGTGGCGACTTGATTGCTGCACTTCCCAAACGTAAACAAGGTGTTGCTGCCCGTCTTTCGTATGCTTACGACGGGAAATATCTGGCGGAAGTGAATATGGGTTACAATGGTTCCGAGAATTTTGCCAAAGGACACCGTTGGGGATTCTTCCCTTCTATTGCAGTGGGATATAACATCAGTGAGGAAGCGTTCTTTGAACCTTTGAAGAATGTTTTCTCTAACATGAAGATTCGTGCTTCGTGGGGGCTTGTTGGTAATGACAATATTGGTGGGGCACGTTTTGTGTATATGCCGACAATCAACCTGACAGGTACCGGATATACTACCGGGCTGGACGGTGATATAACTTATAAAGGTCCTGTATATTCCCGTTATGGTAATCCGGAGGTTACTTGGGAAGTGGGTAAGAAAGTCAATGTAGGTTTGGATTTGCAGTTGTTTAACTCATTGAACCTGACAATGGACTATTTCCACGAAACCCGTACTGATATATTTCAGGAGAGAGGTACGATTCCTCAATATCTGGGAACAGCAGGAACAAAGGTGTTCGGAAACTTGGCAGCCATGAAGAATCAAGGCTTCGACTTTGCGGCAGATTTCAATAAGAAAATAGGTAAGGACTGGTTTATCAGTTTCAAAGGGACATTTACGTATGCTCATAATGAGATTACAAAATACGATGAATCTCCGAAATATGCTTTCCAGTCAAAAGTAGGGCAGAGTGCAAATATTCCTAGTATTATGATTTCCGACGGTCTTTTCAAAGATCCGGATGATGTGAAAAACTCTAACCAGCAGATCGGAGGAAATCTTAGTGCCGGTGATATCAAGTATGTGAATATCTCCAAACTTTATGGTTATGATGATGATATCGTGGATATTTCTGACTGGGTATGGGCGAAGAATCCTACCGTTCCGGAGATTGTATATGGTTTCGGCCCTTCTATACGCTGGAAGAATCTTGATTTCTCTTTCTTCTTCCAGGGAGTTGCAAAGGTTTCATTGGTTATGAGTGATTTTCATCCGTTCGGAGACAACAGTTTGCGTAATGTCCTGACTTGGATTGCTGACGATCGCTGGTCTCCCGACAATCAGAATATCAACGCCACTTATCCTCGTCTGACTAGGGACACGAGTGTAAACAACACTCAACGCTCTGACTATTGGCTGCGCAACGCTGCATTTATCAAGTTGAAGAACGCAGAAATAGGTTATACATACAAGAATATGCGTTTCTATGTCAGTGGCATGAACCTGGCGACTTTCTCGCCATTCAAGCACTGGGACCCGGAACAAGGAGGAGGTAATGGTTTGAAATATCCTACGCAACGTGTTTTCAACTTTGGTTTTCAGATGACTATTAATAATAACCGCTAATTTGAATAAAATGAAAAAGATATATAATATTTTGTTATCGTTCGTATTTGCCGGCTGTCTCTTGGGCTCATGTGATTATCTGGATATTGTGCCGAATGAAACAGCCAATGAAGAAGATGCATTTGCTTCGGAACAAGCTGCATTGAACTATCTGTATTCCTGTTATTCCTTTATGCCTGCTTATCAGAACTCGCATACTTTTATCGGATATGCAGGAGATGAAATAGTAAGCTGTTTCAACGGAGAACCTATTAAACTATATTTTCAGGGAGGATATACTTCAGGAAATATCGGCAATGTGGATGCGACATACAGTAATATGTATAAAGGTATACGGCAATGTTATCTGTTGAAGAAGAATATTGCGTCCGTTCCGGGATTGAGTGATGATAAGATTAATGATTTCGCCAATCAGGCGGATTTTCTGATTGCTTATTATCATTCGGTATTGATGCAGCATTATGGTCCTATCATCTTGGTAAAAGAATTACCGGATATGAATACACCTTATGACAAGATGGCAGCCCGTTCTCCTTATGACGAATGTGTGGACTGGGTATCCGAACAATTCAGAATCGTATCGGAGAAATTGCCTACGGAACGTATGGGATCTTCTTACGGACTGGCAACTAGTGTAGCTGCCAAAGCGCTGAGGGCCCGATTGTTGCTTTATGCTGCTTCTCCTCTATTCAATGGAAACTCGGAATATTACAGTGACTTTGCCAACAATGACGGCACCTTATTGATGTCTCAAACATATAGTAAAGAGAAATATAAAGTAGCTGCCGATGCAGCTTTGGAAGCAATAAACTTTGCAGAAGATCACGGATACAGATTATATTACGTTGGCGATGATGCCATTGGTACAGCCACCTATCCGTATCCGAAAGATCCTATCCAAAGACAGCTGCGTCTTACATACCTGGACAAGAACGGAACTAAGGAGGTACTTTGGGCAAATACCCGCTTGGAAGAAATGTATAGCATACAGAATAAATCCATTCCTTATCTTTCTTTTGGAGGAGGATATGGTCCGTCTCTGACAATGGTAGAACGATTCTATACCGAAAATGGTCTTCCGATTGACCAAGACCCGACGTATGACTATGAAAATCGTTTTCAGACTACTATTCTGGATGATGATACACGCGGAGAGGGAATAACTTTGAAATTGAACGATCATCGTGAGCCGCGTTTCTATGCCTGGATATCTTTCCATAATGGCTTTTACGAATGTCAGACGGAGAATGTAGTAGCCGACGGTACCAAAGGTATTACTTATCAGGATAAAATGGACCGTTCCGACCGTAAACAACGCAAAAGATGGTTGACACAGTACAAGAAGGAAGACAACAGTGGCAAAATGAACAGAGGAAATAACTACTCTCCAACCGGTTATCTGAATAAGAAAGGGGTTCATCCGGGATCGGCTGCCCGTAAGTCGGACAACGTGCCTTCCTTGAGATATCCGTTGCCTATCATTCGTTTAGGTGAGTTGTATCTGGATTATGCAGAAGCTTGTGTCGGATATGGTGATGCTAGTTATGTGGCTGAAGGCATGAAGAAATTGAACGTAATCCGTGAGCGTGCCGGCATTGCCCCTGTACTGACTGCCTGGGCGAAGGCAAAGGAGCCGTTGACAGATTATTCTTCCGTAGGCCCCGATGGTCGTTTGATGCAGATTGTACGTCAGGAACGTATGATTGAACTTTATATGGAGACTCATAATTTCTGGGATCTTCGTCGCTGGAAGTTGGGGGAAAAATACTTTGGTGTATATCCGAGAGGATTAAATGTGGAAGCTACCAAAGATGAGGACTTCTTCAAGGATACACAAATGACAAGTCACATTCGTGAATTCCGTACTCCGGCGAATTATTTGATGCCTATTCCGGTAGATCAGGTAAGTAATAACCCGCAAATGGTGCAGAATCCGGGCTATTAACGGTAAGATGAAGGCAGAATCTGTTTTGAAGTTTTTTGAAACAGATTCTGTTTCTATTATTTGCTAAGTGTCTTATTTTATGGATATTTATTTTTATCTTTGCTGCACGTTTTTCCATAAATTATGATACAGAAAATTAAAACTGTTCCTTTTCAGTAAGGGGAACTTAATTAATGAATGTATTTATTACATAACGAACTTAATTTTATAGTGATGAACAACAAACACTGCATTTTTTTGTCAGGGGTAGCCGCCTTGGTAACATTGCCCTCCTTTGCTCAGAGTAAAGGGGCGTCTGAGAAGCCTATGAATATTTTGTATATAATGAGTGACGACCACTCATTTCAGACTATCAGTGCCTACGATCACCGTTTTATAGAGACACCCAATATCGACCGTATCGGCAATGAAGGAGTTGTCTTTACCAATAGTTTTGTGGCAAACTCTATAAGCGGACCCAGCCGTGCGTGTATGTTGACGGGAAAACATAGCCATAAGAATGGTTTTATAGATAATGCGCACCGGTTTGACGGAAGCCAGCAGACCTTCCCTAAGCTGTTGCAGAAGGCAGGTTATCAGACTGCTATTGTTGGTAAATGGCATCTCACCTCTAATCCCACGGGATTCGATTATTGGAATATTCTGATTGGTCAGGGTGATTATTACAATCCTTATTTTATAGATAATGGTAAGAAAGTGCAGATAGAAGGGTATGCCACCAATATCACTACGGACTTGGCGCTGGAATGGCTGGAGAACAAACGGGAGAAAGAAAAACCGTTCTGTCTGTTGTTGCATCATAAAGCCCCGCACCGTACATGGATGCCCGACACTTGTGACTTGGGAGCGTTTGATAAGGTGAAGTTTCCATTGCCGGAAAATTTCTATGATAAATATGAAGGCCGTATAGCTGCTTCCGAACAGGAGATGAACATATTCAAGGATATGGACCTTGTCTATGACCTGAAAATGGCGGATAAAGAAAATGAGATTCATACAAAAACTGGATTGGAAGGTTATGGACGCGCTATGTATAAGCGTATGAATCCGCAACAAAAAGCTGCCTGGGATGCTTATTATGACCCTATTATCAAAGATTTTAAAGCCCGGAAACTGGAAGGCAAGGAACTAGCGGAGTGGAAGTATCAACGTTATATGCATGATTATTTGAGTGTGATTCGTTCGGTCGACCGCAATATCGGACGGGTGTTGAAGTATCTCGAAGAAAAAGGGCTTCTGGAAAATACATTGGTGGTTTATACTTCCGACCAGGGATTCTATATGGGAGAACACGGTTGGTTTGACAAACGCTTTATGTACGAGGAGTCATTCCGTACTCCGTTGTTAGCCCGTTTTCCTCATGGCAAGAAAGGAAAAGTGTCGCAAATGGTTCAGAATATAGACTATGCACCTACCTTTTTGGAACTGGCGGGAGTAGATATTCCGGAAGATATTCAGGGAGTATCTTTGTTGCCTTTGCTGAAAGGAGAACGTCCTAAGGACTGGCGTAAGTCCCTTTACTATCATTTCTATGAATATCCGGCGGAACATGCGGTGAAACGTCATTATGGTGTGCGTACCGAACGCTATAAGCTGATACATTTTTATAATGATATTGATGCGTGGGAGCTGTATGACCTGAAAAAAGATCCGCGTGAAATGCATAATTTGTTTGGGAAGCCCGGTTATGAAAAGATAACTGAAAAACTGAAAGGGGAATTGGTAAAGCTTCAGACTCAGTATGACGATCCTATTGAATCTCAATTAAAAAAATAAAGTATTATGAATGCCAAGGAATTTGTACAAATAGTAAAGAAGATGTTTTCTAAAGGACTGACTCCGGAGGAAAAAATAAAATTAGCGGATGAAGGACCGGTGTGCCGTTTATTACTAAGACAGTGGGATAAATTCTTTGGCACTTCTATTGAAAACAAAAAAATTGAGGAGGAGATATGGACCAACATTACGGATGTATGTTGGAATCACAAACCTGCAAAGAAAAAATTGTCAGGCTATAATCGGGGTTTTAGGATTCTGGCTGCCGCCGCTTGTCTTTTGCTGGTCGTAGGTACGTGGTATCTGATTACTTCAAGAGCTTCTTTAGAGACAATAGTCCTGGGACCGGCCGATACGCGTATGACGTATGTCCTTCCGGATAGTTCGGTGGTATGGCTCGCTGCGGGAAGTACGCTTTCATATCAGGACGATTTTTTGAAAGAGCGCAAAGTGGTCTTAGAGGGAGAAACGTCTTTTGAGGTGAAAAAGATGACAGGAGGCAGTCCTTTCAGGGTTTATTTCAAAGATGCGCTTGTGGAAGTCAAAGGGACGGAATTTAATATAAAGTCTGATGATGAAGTAGCGGAGGTGACTCTCTTTACCGGAAAAATAGATTTTCAGGTGACGGGGCAAGAGGCCATAGAGGTGAAGCCTGCTCAACGCATCACTTACTATATTGATTCAAAGACGATTGAAACCGAGACGTTGGATATTGAAGGATATGACTGGAGAAAAGAAGAGTATAACTTTACGGATAAGCCGCTTGGTGAACTGATAAACTTAATCAATAAGAAGTATCATACGAAAGTGTGTTTCGAGAATAAAAAGAATAGGGATAATCTGTTTACGGGAACTATTCGTAAAGATGAAGAATTAGCGAAGGTATTGCGGAAAATCTCTATCAGTTTTGGATTAAATACAAGGCAGGAGAAGGATACGATTATTCTTTATTGAGTATCCATAAAATAATACTGGTAAGAAAGCAGTTACATTTGTCATAACTGGATTATAAAAAGGCTGTCCCGGAATGAAACACGGGACAGCCTTTTCTGTATCAATATCCGTCCTATTGGCGGTAGACTTTCAGATTGGTAATCTGACTTTTGAAGTTACCTGTTTCCTGTAATGGGAAAACTAATGTACGAACGTAATTCATGGAATCTTTTCCACCATTATAAAAGCGTTTCTGTATATTTAGTTCTTCTACGATTTTTCCATTTATATGCAGGCGGGTGACGCGGTTGTCTCCGCTAATACCTACTGTTGCATGTTCGCCGGGCATGATACGGTAGTTGAAAGTGTTGAGATAGCCGTCGCGTGCAAAGCCCAACATTCCACTTATCGGATCAGATAAATAGAATACGGCGTCAGGAGAACGGAACAGTTCTGTACCTTTTGCTTCATCAGCTCCTTTTATATCAAAAGATACCAGATAATTATACCCGATTTCCCGATAGGGAAGAGTACGGTTGGGGGTAACAGCTGCCTGTTCGTAAACCAGGCCGGGAGCTTTTCCGATTCTTCCGAGTTGATTCACACCCGGAGCTTCGCTTAGTAAATTGCGTTGTTCATTGAAACTGTCATAGGGAGTTGTGACTTGTTTGCCTGTCCACATTTTAACGGCTAGTGTCTGCAAGGCCGGGTAAACCCGGTGATGAATATCCTTATTGGAAATGCCGTTACCCACATGGTCGTTCCATACAGCAAACATTCCTCCTAAAATATTCGGGTCCTTTTCTTCAAACACGGCTTTGCCTATCTGTGCAGGAGTCCATTTCTCGTATAGTGATTTGGTATTCAGATAATCATAATAATATCCTGCCTGGGGGACTATGTAGACCAGTCCGTCCGGGATACTGATTAAATGGTATCCTTGCTTTATCATTTCTTTCGGGTCGGCATAACCGTTATACCATGCATTCATGATGACATTTTCCGATTTGACGGGAGTATCTCCTTTGGCGTGTGTCAGTGCACCCCATACGCAGGCTTGCTTGCCGAAGCTTTCTATATAACGGATATAGTGATCGGTGAAGGCGCGGAATTTCTCCACAACTTCCTTTTTGGCGTTTGAATATTCGTCGGTGCCCACATGGACTTTGTTGCCCCGGAATACAGGTTCTTCTCCTTCCAGATATTCTTTGAAAAGAGCGTCGAAGAAAGTATAAACCTCGGGATTAAATAAATCCAAATGATCCATGCCATATTCTTTACTTCCCAATTCCGGTTTATAATGACTGAAAGCCAAGGAGTGGGCGGGGATATCAATCTCCGGAATGATCTCTACATAGCTTTGTTCAGCCAATTTTTGCAGGTCGACGAATTCTTTTTTCGTATAATGTCCGTCCCGTGCCGTCAGTCCCGGATAAGTATCACATTCCAGGCGGAAGGCGGCATACGTTTTTGACCAGTCATGTTCGAAGTATTGTTTGAAGCCGTTATCGTTCAGGTGGATTTGCAAAGTGTTCATCTTGTAGTAAGACATAGTCTTTACATAATCCTGTAAGTATGAAAGCGGGATGAACTTACGGCCGCAGTCTATCATAAAGCCGCGAAGCGGATAGTCTGGGTAATCTCTCAGGGTTCCTTTCGGGAGCTGATGATTTTCTGACTGTTCGGCAATCTGAAGTAAGGTACGTGTACCCCAATATACACCGATATTTTCGGGGGCGGATAAAGCAACCCGGTCTGTGACGCGGATCGTATATCCTTCTTTTCCTAATTTCTTGTCGGTGCGGAGGGAAAAGATAAAGTCGCCGGCAGCTCCTTTCCCTTGCACTACTTCGAGCGAACGTCCGAACATTGTTTGATAGTCTTGGGCAAAGATTCGTGCGATGCGTTCAAGCTCCGGATTGTTGGCGGCATACACGATTTTTGTAGCCTCGGTGGGAACAAAAGCTCCGTCACTGCCTTTCCATTCTTTCAGTTCGGGGATAACAAAAGGTTTGGGATTTACGGAAGCATTGGCTCCGGTGGAAATAATAAGACATAAAGCTATTAGCCAGTAGAAACGATTGATATATTCCATGCTGTATTATATATAAAGTTAGTAAAGTATAAAACGTCATAAATGTAAGACAAATAATGGAATATACCACTACCAATTATGAATCTTTAAGTTCAAAGTTAAATGTAGTATGCAATCCGGTTCTCATTTTATTGGCCGATGAGTTGTTAATAGTTCCTTTTTAAGAACTTTTCAATATGTAATTGTTCTTTTTTATTCTAAAATCTATGTTATCTGTCTCCCGGAAATTTGTATAACTAGATTGATTTGTATTTCTTTGTATAATAATATACTAACCCCCCTTTTAATTACTTATGAAAAATAGAAAGATTTATTTAATGGGAGCCTGTTTGTTGTGTGGACTCACTTCAATTGCACAAAATGTAAGTTTACAGCCGCCCCCACAGCAACTCAATGAACAAGGTAAAACACTCAGTCTTCCTGCTATCTACCGGATAGAAGGTGAAAAAGAAGCAAACCCGCATGCGGTGAAAGCGTTGCAAGGTATCCTTACCGGCAAGCAAAGTACCAAGGAAGGAATCCGTATTTATATTGGTGAGAAGGGAGACAAAAGTGTACGTAAGTATAACAAGTTGATTCCCAACCATGAAGAAGGTTATTATCTGGCTGTCAATGATAAAGAAATCATATTGGCCGGCAATGATGAACGGGGCACTTATTATGCTATTCAGACATTCGCCCAATTGCTGAAAGAAGGAAAATTGCCGGAAGTGGAAATCAAAGATTATCCTTCTGTCCGTTATCGCGGTGTAGTGGAGGGCTTCTACGGAACTCCCTGGAGCCATCAGGCACGTCTTCGCCAACTGAAGTTTTATGGTGAGAATAAGATGAATACCTATATCTACGGTCCTAAAGACGATCCGTATCACAGCGCTCCCAACTGGCGTTTGCCTTATCCGGAAAAGGAAGCAGCCCAATTGCAGGAGCTTGTGAAAGTAGCCAATGAAAATGAAGTTGATTTTGTATGGGCTATTCACCCGGGACAGGATATCAAATGGAACCAGGAAGACCGTGATTTATTGCTCTCAAAATTTGAGAAGATGTATCAGCTCGGTGTCCGTTCCTTCGCGGTGTTCTTTGATGACATCTCGGGCGAAGGTACCAATCCTCAGAAGCAAGCTGAATTATTGAACTATATTGATGAGGCGTTTGTAAAGGCAAAGCCGGATGTAACTCCGCTTATCATGTGTCCTACGGAGTATAATAAAAGCTGGTCGAACCCCAAAGGCAATTATCTGACTACATTAGGTGAGAAACTGAATCCTTCTGTCCAGATTATGTGGACAGGTGATCGTGTGATTTCCGATATTACCCGCGACGGCATTTCCTGGATTAACGAACGCATTAAACGTCCCGCCTACATTTGGTGGAATTTTCCGGTATCCGATTATGTACGCGACCATTTACTGCTCGGACCTGTTTATGGCAACGACACCACAATAGCGAAGGAAATGTCCGGTTTTGTGACCAATCCTATGGAGCACGCCGAAGCCTCTAAGATTGCTATTTACAGTGTTGCAAGTTATGCATGGAATCCTACTAAATATGATACTTGGAAAACGTGGAAAGACGCTATCCGTACCATTCTTCCGGGGGCTGCGGACGAATTGGAATGTTTTGCCATGCACAATTCCGACTTAGGTCCCAACGGACACGGTTATCGCCGCGAAGAGTCTATGAATATTCAACCCGTAGCCAAACGTTTCCTTAGCAGTTATGTTGAGAGTGGAAAATATGAAAAAGTTGATTTTGACCTCTTGTGGGATACATTTGAACAGATGAAGGAAGCTGGCGATATCCTATTGGTGAATACAGAAAACGAGCCGTTGATTGTAGAAATAACTCCGTGGCTTCATCAATTCAATCTGCTGGCCGAAACCGGAGAAGAAGTACTGAAAATGGTCAAAAATGATTCGAAGTCTTTTTTCTTACGGAGATATAATCATGTGAAAGCTTTGCAGCAACGAATGTTTTATACCGACCAGAATTATAATCAGAATCCTTATCAACCGGGAGTGAAGACAGCCTCCAAAGTTATAAAGCCTTTGATTGACCAGATATTTGCGACTGCCGTAAAACGATATAATCAGAAGTATGGAGCCGATTTGGATGCCACAACAGATTATATGCCACATAAGCTTATCAGTAATGTGGAGCAAATAAAGAATTTGCCATTACAAATAAAGGCGAACCGCATACTTATCTCTCCGATGAACGAAGTCGTGAAATGGCCGGCAGGAAACTTCATAGAAATAGAATTGGATAATATCTATCCGGCAGAAAGTATAGATATTAATTTCGGAAAGAAGGAACCTTGTACATGGGGACGTTTTGAAATCTCCGCGGACGGTAAAGAATGGAAAACGATCGACTTGAAGCAGAAAGATGCCCGACTGACGGCCGGATTGCAAAAAGCCCCGGTGAAATTCGTTCGATTTACAAATGCGGGTAGTGATGAACAACAAGTATATTTACGCCAATTTGTGCTGTCGATAGAGAAAAAGTAGTCCTCGCCTACCAGAAGGGAAATGAGGTTCTTCTTCAAATTTGGTGGTAAACTTAATTAGGAAAATAATAATTTGATAATCGATAGTATTCAACAATAATTTGATAGTCGATAGTATTCTCCATTCTCCTCCTT
>OHKN01000706.1_pt1 | contig 16077 bp, 13 predicted proteins | sample 1568841 | NCBI WGS metagenome assembly OHKN01 (sample SAMEA3879579, study PRJEB24766) | human gut metagenome | biome: human-associated habitat; feature: feces | place: USA | collected 1985/1987
TGTGCTGGATCGTACAGTGATACGTGAGATGTCACAGATAAAGATGGATTTTCATTTTTCCATGTAATGTAAGGAGAGGAGGTTAGGAATGAATACTGGCAGGCATGAGCTTTGGATGCCTATTCTTTCAAGAATGGCTGGAGGTTGCTTCCGGCTGTCTTGGTAAACAAATTTATTAGCGTAGCTATATACTTTGGTCACTGTATAATGACTGGCTGGGAGATTGTAAATTAAACAGGAGACATTCAGTAAAATTACAATAAAATGGCATATGGAAAGATTATCGTTTATCAGTTTTATACGACATCTTACTTTTTAGAGGCATTTTCTGAATGCCCCTAAACTGTGTTAGCAAAGTTAATATTTTAGTCTTTGCTGACACAGTTTAGTTTACAGCCTCAATTCATCCATTCTAACCGAAACTCACTCCAGGAAATACAAGAGGTTTGTCAGGAAGATAAATATGGATGCCAACAGCAAATAGATATAAAAGCGTTCTCTCTTGATGAAGTCACGAAAGCTATAGCGAGCCTTCCAATGATTCTCAAGATACATCCTGTACTCATGTATCATGGCATATCCCAAGATAATACCTAATATGAGTACAAACACCCCGATGATGATCAGGGCTAATTCTATCCTTGGCATAGTTTCTATTATTTCCTTCATGTTGCAAATATAGTGAATTTTTCCGAAAGAAGGTGCAGTTTTTCACTGTACAAGTGTCGCATTCCTACCAAAAAGGTGTCGCATTCCTACGAATGCGACACCTTTTTGGCTGTTTTTCGATAAAATTTTTGCTTTTTCTTTGGTGCTTTACGAAAAAATGATTATGCTGAATTTGAATCATTTTGTGCTACATCTGTAGATTGGAAGTCTCTCCATTCTGTAGGAGAACAGCCTTCTTTTGTCTTGAAGATTCGGTAAAGATGAGTTCGACAAGAGAATCCACACTCGGCTGAAATGATGTCGTTGTTATAATCTGGATATTCCAACATCATCTTTTTTGCAGCGTTGAGACGTATTTCGCTGAGCCATATTCGGAAGTTAGAGTGCAAGTATTGATCGAAAAACAGGCTCAATTCGTTCTTTGATATACAAAGTGTGCGAGAAAGCGTCAACATGTTTACATTACAATCTTTATAGCCCAAATCCATACACCATTGGTCAAGACTGTTTTGGATAAAGTTTCTGCGCTCCTCAGACAATTGCTGTAAAGGTTTTTTCTCTCTGCTTCGTTGATTTTCCTCTTCTTTATCCAATAGCTCTTCTGTTGGAATATAACTGCTGCCGAGAGCTATAAACGTAAGATTGAAGAACAACAAGGCAAGCAATACGGCAGGACCTACTATATATAATAAGGTGGTAGAAAAGATGGCAACTGGCATAGCGAGAACTGCGAGCCATAGAATGATTACACTTGCACGCGAATATCTTACGTAAGGCAACAAATCAGTTGCTGCCATTGTCTCCAACATATTTTTACGCCTAATCATCTCCTGAATAATCATGTATATGCAATAGAAAACACTTACGCAAAACAGAGTCAGCATCAGATAAAGCCCCTCTCTGATATACAGGCTATGATGAAGACTGATACCCACGCAAAAGACCACAATGATGGCAGTATAAATGCCACTACACATCAGTATCATCTTTCTGAGGTTGGAACGTGTGGCCTCTATGTTGTAGATTCCCATGGAGATAAGCGAAAAACATGGCGTATAGACGAAAATGTTAACGACAGCCCCAAGACTGTCGTCAGCAGCACGGAAGCCGAACCCCATCTGAATGACATATTGTATCGCCAATCCTATTAAGGCGATAACAATCATCCATCGTGAACGCTCATACCGCTTGTTCTCCCATCTTACATGCAGATGAGAGAGTGCCACGAAGAAGGCATTGACAAGCATGAATATGAAACATGCAAACTGAAAAAGAAATAATGAATCCATAGGCTTCTTATCTTAAGTTTACTTTCTTGTATTTTTGATTACTTGCTGTAGGATTATCTGGATTAGTCATCTGCAAATACCCTGCTGCAACAAGGGATGTGATGTAACGCTCACGGTTCTTGGAATGCATACTGACACCAATTCTGTCAAGTATCTCTTTGGTTGTACGAGGTACGGAACAGAAGTTTACAATATCCTTTTCCTTGTTCGTCAATGTTACCCTTTTTGTGTCTAAGTCGGTGTCAGAGTGTCTAAGTCCGGTATCTAAGTTGGTGTCAGAGTGTCTAAGTCCGGTGTCTAAGTTGGTGTCAGAGTGTCTAAGTCCAGTATCTAAGTTGGTGTCAGAGTGTCTAAGTCCAGTGTCTAAGTCTTCGACTTGGTTACTTTCTCCTCTCCAAACCGTGATGACAAATTCCTGTGCCTTGTCATTATTCATAAACGTGACATTGATATTTTCGTCCAGTGCACGAGTGATGCCACTGCCCACACCTGTGTATGGCAGCAAGTATATGGCATTGTTAAAAAGGAACATATTGCGAGGCATGGATGTTCCAGCCTTGATGTCATCAATAGTGAGTCCATTAGGCAATGCACCTGGACTGTGAATCTCCACACGATTGTCGAAAATGAAAATGCGAACAGGGGCCTTCATGTTCAACGAACGGTGTACAAGGCTGTTTACCGTGAACTCAACCAAGCTTGTGTAAGGTATTTCCAACTTACCCATGCTGTTGAATTCATCTCCCACCTGCACATTATGTAGATTACGAGTGAAGAAATCCATGATAGTATCATATTGGTGAAGCAGATTTCCCTCCATATCTGCATCATTCACCTTGTCACGAAATACCTTGCCGCCGATGCTGTTGCCAGCAAAACAGATGCACTTGGCAGTCATCATTGGCATCCAACGTTGGGTGTATTTGCCAAACAGAAGCATGGCAGCAACGGTCAGTGTACCATCTGGACGGATAAATCGCAGATTGCGAAGTATCTTCTCACAGTCATGTCCCTTAGCTATGGCAGAGCATATCATATCAAGTGATGCTTCATTAAAAACGTCACCTGTCAAGCCTTTCTTTTCCAAAACTCTTTCAAAACGGTTGCCAAGAAACTGCTTGATCGTCGTTGCATCAAGGTCGTTGACAGTTGCATCCCTAACACCAGCCTCATCTGGAGCAAAACTACCGCAGTCGGTCATCATTTCTGCAAGTTCTGCATTATCGAACACTTTACGCTTGTCGGCACCATTCTTCACCCATACGATTCCCTTGTTGTCATGATAAGGCTTGTTGAGTCCTTCCTTCACTGTAGCAATAACCAAGTTGCCATCCTCAACTTCTATAGTATCTATCTTTATCAGAATGGATGGCACTACGTTTTCTGAAGCAATATCACTCAATAAGTTGGTAGTTTCTTGTACCTCAGAATACGACAAGGCATTGATCTCTCCAGTCTTATCCTTTATACCAACTACCAACTTTCCACCATGTGAATTACTGAACGCCACTAACTCACAAGCAATATCATATTTGTCGAGAATGCGTTCCTTGAACTGCACCCCCGACACCTCGCCAGCGTTTATCTGTTTCAATATATCGTCCATCATTCTTTGATACATTCTTTGTTCAACAAATCGTTTACATCCACTTTCAGCAAATCAGAAATCCGTATTAAGGTTTCCAAGTCTGGTTGGCAAGTGTTGGTGCACCATTTAGAAATGGTTGCTTGGTCTTTACCCAACATTTCTGCCAACCACTTGTTTGAGTGCCTGGTTACTGCCAACATTATCTTCAATCTGTTTACATATTTCTTTGCCATACTTTTATAGATATATAATTCGTATGCAAAAATACAATAATTATTCTAAATATTGCTGTGATATTTTCAAAAAGTTTATTTTAAAGGCTATTTATTGAAGATTTCGCCATTTTTAGAAAAACAGGGGTATCTTATTATGATAAAAACATCAAGATACCCCTATATATAATAAGGTGTCATAACCGACAGACGGAGCGTGCTTGTTTTCCAACTATGCTTTGTTCTGTTTCTATATTCTTTGCTTCGTGTTTTTCAGCAGTATCTTGCTCCTGTGGTGGTGCCAATTCTAACTGTATTTTCCTGTCCAATGCTGCCAGTTCCGCTTTCAGACCTTTCAGTTCTTCCTCTTTCTTCCAAGTCTTGCCAGCTATCTCTTCCAGTTGCGGTATTTCCTTTTCCAAAGCCTTGCATCTTGAATCATACTGCTCAATGTAGCTTGGTATCTTCTGTAAGGCATTCAGAAAGTTGTTTGCCGCTGCTATCGGGTCCGACTTGGCAATGTGACCGTAGTTGTACTGGTACTTGTAATTGCCCTCGACAAAAAAGCGGTTGTCAACAAATGGAAGACCATTCTCGAAACTTGTCTCGCTGACAATCTTGACAGGGAATCCGTAGATTTCTCCAATCCACTTGTATTGTCCGCCAGTTGTCTCTTTCTCCGCCAACATTTGCAGATGCTTTCCTATAACCTCTAAGTTCGTGGACTCCACACCATCGAGAGTGATGAGGTTGAGGATATTGCCGTCCTTGTCTTTCTTGGCTTTGCCCATAAACTTGCCGTAGTCCTCGGTCATTCCCTTGAGAGAGGCTTTGTTGTTACCCAGCTCTGACGTCTTTGACTGCAATTTTGTTTCTGAGTCACGCTTGCCCTTGTTAAACGATTTGCGCTCACCCTCCAGAGAAGCAACCTTCTTCTCCAGCTTCGCCTTGTCAAGCAAGTCGGTATTTCCGGAGAGAATAGCCATGTACTCGGAAAAATTCATGCCCGATTTCTCGTCCATCGCTCCCTCGTCAATGGTTCTCGCTCCCAAGGCTCCGCTCTTCAACTGCGAGATAAAAGTCTGCTTGCAGTGCAGGAGGTTGAACTTGTACGAGTCAAGCGACTTTTCCACCGCATAGATGATGACATCAACCTTGTTGTCGGCATACAGTTTGGCAATCTCGTTACCAGCACGCACACCTCGACCGTCACGCTGTGCCAAGTCTGACGGTCGCCACGGTGTGTCCAAATGATGAATCGCCACACACCTTTTTTGTGCATTTACGCCTGTACCTAACATAGATGTGGAGCCGAACAATACTCGTACCGAACCCTCGTTCATGGCTGCTATCACCGCCTTTCTTGCCCTCTCGTTCTTGCACTCCTGAATGAAGCGGATTTCAGATGAAGGTATTCCATAATCTTCAATCAGCTTACGCTTGATTTCAGAATACACGTTGAATTCCCCAGGTCTGTATGTTCCCAGATCTAAGAATACGAACTGCGTGCCCTTGTGATTGTCATAGCGTTTGTAATAGTCCGCTATCATCTTGGCACAATGGCTTGCCTTGTTGTCGGGATGATCCTCACAAGTCGGGTCTATCATGCGCATATCGAGCGCCATCTTTCGGGCATAGTCTGTGGCTATGAGCATCTTCGCCTTTTCCTCCGTTTCCGACAGTGGCAGTCTGCCGAGGATGGTGGCATCGCCCGTCTTGGCAAACTCCATCAGCTTTTGGATGAAGTCCTCCTGCTCGGGTGTCGGTGGTATGTTATGAAGGATCTCGTTCTTCTGTGGTCTGTCCACGCCTACTGCCTCCGCCGTGCGATAGTCGGTTATCTCGTTGTAGAAGGCAGCAAGTTCCGGCACTTTGATGAAGTATCTGAAACGTTCCTTCTGCACGATGTTGTTGGTGACGTTAAACTCGAAGTCGGTAGTTTTCTTGGCGAAGATTGCCGCCCACGCATCGAAACAACGGATGTCCTGACGCTCCAGTTCCTTGGGGCGCAGGTACTTGAAAAGCAGATACAACTCTGTCAGTGAGTTACTGATAGTTGTTCCCGACAGGAATGTCGCTCCCAAGTCTCTGCCTGTCCGCTCCTGTATAGTTCGGATGGCAAAGAGCATATTGAGTGCCTTCTGGCTCCCCTCGCTGTTGCCAAGTCCTGCCACACGGTCGTGACGGGTATTGAACATGAGGTTCTTGAACTGGTGGCTCTCGTCCACAAACAAGTGGTCGATGCCCATCATGCGGAAATCCACCACATCATCGGTGCGCTGCTCGATGCTGTAGGCTATCTTCTGCAACTTCACCTCCAGATTCTGCTTCCGCTTTTCCAAGCCTTTGAGCATTCCCCTCGACACGTCCTTGCCCTGCGTGCGTATTACCTCCAAGTTTTCCTCCACGGTATCAAGCTCAGCCTGCAATATCTGCCGTTGGAGTTCTGGCGATTGCGGTATCTTCCCGAACTGGTCGTGCGACATGATTACACAGTCATAGTCGTTGTTCTTGATGTTGTTGAAGAAACTGACACGGTTCTTGGTGGAAAAATCCTTCTCCGAGGCATAGAGTATCCTCGCATGGGGATAAGCTGTCTGATAGGTGGTAGCTATCTCCGCGACATTGGCTTTCAGCCCGATAATCATCGGCTTGTGAGCCATACCGAGGCGTTTCATCTCATGCGCAGCCATGCACATAATGAGGGTCTTGCCAGTGCCGACCTCGTGGTCACATATCCCGCCTCCGTTCTGCAAAAGCATCCATACACAGTCCTTCTGACTTGGGTACACACTCTTGACACCATACTTTCCGCCAAGGGCTTTCAAATCCAAACCGGGGAAGGTCTGGTGAGAACCGTCATACTTCGGACGCACGAAGCAGTTGAACTTCCGGTTGTACATCGTGGTCAAGCGTTCCTTAAAGGAGTCAGACTGCTCTTCCAGCCATTCAGTGAACCCGTTGCGGATTTCGTCAATCTTGGCATTGGCAAGCTGTATGCCCTCGCTGTCGCGCACCTTGATGTCGTTGCCGTTCTCGTCCTCACCGATGCTCTTCATCATGTCGGGACAAGTGTTATGCAGGGCATGTTTCAGAAGACTCATGCCGTCATAGTGGCGGTAATATCCCTTCACCATATACTCATCCGTGATGGCCATGGTCTTCATACTGCATTTTGCCGAATATTCGTCCATGCTGTCGGAATAGACGATGCTGACCTGTGTATTGAAGAGGTGGCTCATGTAAGCGGAATACACACCTGTAGGAATCCAACGCTCACCGAAGTTGAAGTCCAAATCCTCAAAGGCTATCGGTTCGGGAATGCTTGCCTTCAAGGCTTCCAACGACTCCCTCACGATTGAATGGTCGGGATTTTCCTTCAGCCATTCTTCTATACGCTCCGCTTTCTCTATTACATTGCCAGCAATGAAGCGGTCGGCTATCTCGTAGCCGTCTATGAGCGGATTGTAATAGATGCGCCCTTTAAGCGCTTCCGTCAGTTCCTGTTCCGGCATATCCGATAATTCAGTCATATACGGCAAGTCGATACGGCCGAACTTGTTGAGCGAGGCGGTGAGCGCTTCCTCTGGAGAATCCACATGACTGACCTCGTCAAGCGAAAAAGAGACCGGGTGGTCGAAGATGTCTGACTTTGTGAACTGTCCGTTTTCCACCCGTTCCAATGACAGCATGTCGCGCCCTGAGGCATCCATGAGGATGAACTTCACGTTCTGCTTGGCATTGAGGTTGCCGAAGCGAATGAAGAATGCATCATAATAGGCATTCAGACTCTCACGCATCTGCTTGTTTTCCGTCTGTTCTTCCGCTTCATAGGTGTAAAGTTTCTGATAGGCATCACGGAGGGCGATATACAAGACCGCCTTTTCTTTCTGCTCCATATTCAGATCCAACGGCATGAAGGTAGCACCATACTTGGTAAGGTCTTTCAATACACCGACGTTTCTGGCAGAGTCGAGCACCATAGAACCCTCACGATGAAAACTTTCCAGTTTCTCATCAAATGGACGGGGCTTCATAGCATCCTCTTTCTTCCTTGCCAGTTCTTCCCGCTTTCTTTCTTGCTCTTTTTGTTGCTCCCGCTCATAATTTGTTTCTTTCAATGTGCTCTGAGTCTTGCAATCTGCTTTTGCCTCATTCTTTTCCGACTGTCCATGCCCGATTTGAGCTTTGAGAACTTCTATCGGTTCCATTGGCGGCTTGAACTTCGGATCAAGCGTATCTTCAACGCCCAAAGCCTTGAGTTGTTCCTGACGGTGCAGTTCCGCCTTTTGGCGCAGCAGCACCCTGTTTTCGGGAGCCATGGTCATCATCATCTCGTAAAAGCCGTTGATTGGCGGATTCTCTTCCCAAGAGATGCTTGCGTATGGCTCATCCCCAGGCAGGATTGGTTTTGTCTCCTGTGCTGTTTCCTGCTCTTTTGCATCTGTCAACGAAGGCTTTTCTTCTTTTTCCACAGGCTTTGTCACAACTTCAAAAGTCGGATTGACGCTTTTTACCAACGGACTTGCTTTCTTCCTTGACACTTTCTTGGCGACCCACTGTAACCTCTACTTTCTTCGTTGGATGTACAGTTTGACGGTTTTCTTCTTCCATTCCCCAAAGGTCAAACAGCGTCATTTGGACTGGTGGCTGCTGATGATTGGACTTTGGGGATAGCTCTGCATCATCAGTAGGCTTTTCCTGCTTTTGCAAGGATACTACCGTATCGTTCTGCTTTTCCTCAATGGAAGGCTTCATCTTCTCTGTTTTTTCTATCTTTTCTGTTTCTTCAACCTCCTTAACTTCCTCAGCCTTTGTTTCCTCTATCCCCAAGTATCGGTTCAAATTGAGGTTCTTCTTAAAGTCTTCATGGAGCATCTTTCGCAAATCCTCTGCAATGCCTTCCACACCATCCTCATGCGTGTATATCATTGCAGGTTTGCCGAACGGGTCAGTATCCAACTTTGCCGTTGTATGGATAATGCGTTCCGGATGCTCCAGAAAGTAGTTGTTAGTCGGAATGCGGTTCTCGTCATTATAGACAGTGTCAAGCAGGTTGTCGTCTCCTCGAAGCGACTCCTTTTGGGTATTTTTCTGCAGAATGATGAGGTCACTGCCCACTTCCGTATTGGCATTTTCCGTGAACAGGTTGTTGGGAAGACGAATCGCTGACACGAGATCAGCATGATAGATCATCATAAAACGCGCGGCACTGTTGTTTTTGGCATTCAATACGCCTTGTGAGGTGATGAAGGCAACCAACCCGCCGTCCCTTACCGTATCAAGAGCCTTGACAAAGAAGTAGTTGTGTATGCGTCTGGTGACAAGTGCCCTCATGCCTTTCATGGCTGTATAGGACGGATCAAACACGGCAACATCGCCAAAGGGAATATTTGAGATGGCGAGGTCGAAGTAGTCATTGAAAGGCTTTTCTATCTTCTCGAATCCCTCTATGCGCACTTTCTGCTCCGGGTGCAGATGGCGAAGTATCTTTCCCGTAAGCAGGTCTTTTTCAAATGCCATAATGTCTGCCTTGGGATTGTTATCCAAGACGGAATCGACAAAGGCACCGATGCCTGCCGAGGGTTCAAGCACCTTTTCGGGGATAATCTGATGCTCTTTCAACACATCCGTCAGAGCCTCTGTAACGGCTGACGGCGTGTAGAATGCCGTGAGGACGGACTGTTTCAGACTGTCCATCAACTGTTTGTACTCGTTTTCATTCTTGCTGTTTTCACGGATAAGTCTATGCAGCTCCACTGTTGGAGCAAACAACTCAAGGTCTGACTTTGCCCAATGGACGGCATCCGCCAGTTCCCTGGCAGGGTTCAGGATGCACTTCAATCCTCCGAATCCGCAATAACGCTCCAGAAGGAGACGCTCACGGGCGGTCGGCGTGCGCTGTTCCCTGTCAAGGATGAATGCTGTCTCTATCGCCTTGATGTTGTCGTTCAGACGTTGTTTTCTATTGTACGCCATGTGACTCTATGAAAAGGGCTACGGCTCCAGTCAACTCTGTGTAGAGCTGATCGTAGTCCGGTGACTGGGCAAAATCGTCATCGGTGAGGTCGTAAATGGAATATACGTTGTCAACCAAAGGCAGGAGGTTCTTGACAAACGCTTCCTGATCTTCTACTGCTACCTCCAGGGGAAACTCACTGTCAACAACATCATACAGGATGCTGTACTTGGAAAAGCGGAGACCTTTCAGCAATGCTACCATGGCAAGTTCTTGTGCTGCATCGGCAAAGAGAGCATCACGCCGTGCCTGCTCATATACCTCTGCGGCATGGTCTGCACGTTCGCGGATAAAGTCCGCATCGTTGGCTTGTGGAAAACGGTTCTCTCTGAGATGGTTCAAGAGATACAGTCCGTAATAGGACAGCTCTGTCTGTGCCTGTTTCTTTCTGTTCATTTGTCTGTTGAATGGATTAAGTGGTGAATAATAAACCGTGGATGGCGGTTGATGTTAGTTGAAAGCAAGAAAAAGGCACTCGGTATCCCTCCGAGTGCCGCCACTTAATCCACAGTAAATAAAAGCATCCTGAATAAAGACACCATTTATGAACCATGTTTCGGTGGCAAAGGTACAAACTATTTCTTGTATCTCTTTACATTTCCTCGCTTTTCTGCTGTTTTGCGCTCTGCAAAGACGAATTTCGTGTTGAAATCCTCGTCAAAGGCAATGGCTGCGGAGAATGGTTTGCCTTGCTTGCTGGTGAAACCATTGAGCGTTCTGGTCTTGCCCTTGGTAAGCAAGTCGGTGATGTCGGCATCAGTGAGCAACTTTCCTGCTACCTGCTTGAACACTGGCATACCGCACTCCTTGTTGCTGCATCTTACTACCTTTCCGAAGAACTGCATGGTACCTTGCTTGCATTTAGGACACTGGCAGCCGGAATCCTTGTGGCTGAAAAGTCTGTCACAACCTAACAATTCCGCAGTGATTTCACGGGTATAACCTTCGATACTATGGGTGAACCCGTCTGCACTTGCTTCACCTCGTTCAATCTTGGCAAGTTCCGCCTCCCATTTGCCCGTCATCTCCACATTGGCAATCGCCATGTTCTTCACCACGGAATGCAGGGCGAGTCCTTTTTCCGTCGGCACAAGTTTCTTCTGCTGGCGCACCATATACTCTCGTTTGAGCAGGGTTTCGATGATGGCGGCACGTGTAGCTGGTGTACCTATACCGCAGTCCTTCATTGCCTGGCGCATCGTATCATCTTCTATCTCTTTGCCTGCGGTCTCCATTGCTGCAAGCAATGTGGATTCCGTATGCAATGGCTTTGGTTTGGTCTTGCCCTCCGTGATGGTGCAGCCAGAAAAAGTGATATGCTGTCCTTCTTGCCAGTTGGGAATGACTTGATCCTTGACCTCATTTTCTGTTGCGTCTGCATCCTTGTCCTGCCTTTTGTTCTTTTCCTTGAGCGACAACGCTCGCCAGCCAGTCTGTCGGATGATGGAGCCACTGATGCCAAACTCAACTTCATGATCCACTTGCGCCGTTACTGATGTGACGTCCTTGATGCAGTCTGCCGAGAATGCTTCTATCATCCGGCACAATATCATGTCATAAACGATCTTCTCGTCCTTGAAAAGACCAATGGCTGCATTTTCTGTGATGAGCAGGGCATGGTGATCGGTCACCTTGGCGGCATTCACGCTGTTCTTGCTGTAGTCCTCACTGCCAGGCAAGAGTTTCACTTTTTCTCCATATTCCGAATGATTCTCCAGATTCTTGAAGAGTTTGGGAAGGGTGGCAAATACATCATCCGAGATATAGCGGCTTGATGTTCTTGGATAGGTAATGAACTTTGCCTCGTAGAGTTTCTGGGCGATGGAGAGTGTATGCTCTGCCGTGAAGCCATGCTGGGAGTTGGCTTCTTTCTGCAAGGTGGTAAGGTCGTAAAGGAGCGGTGCCTTCTCCACCTTTCGCTTGGTTACGACCTTTGTGATGATGGCAGAACCGGTATCTTTCACCTTATTATATATGTCGGTTGCGGTGGCTTTGTCTGTCCATCGGTTGGCAGATGTGAACTTCAGTATATTGCCACTGTCTGCATCAACCACACCGAAGTGTACCTGCCAGAACGGTTTCGACTCGAAACGCTTGTGTTCCCAATAGCGTTCGCACACCATGCCAAGGGTTGGAGTCTGCACACGACCTACGGAATAGGTGCCACGTCCTGCGGCTATCGTCAGGGCTTGTGTGCCGTTGATGCCGACGAGCCAGTCTGCCTCACTTCGTGCCTTGGCTGCATGATAGAGATTGTCATACTCCTTGCCATCCCTGAGGTTCAGAAGTCCCTCACGGATGGCGGTGTCCGTAAGCGAACTGATCCAGAGACGGTCGAAAGGCTTCCTGCAACCGAGATACGCATAGAGGTATCGGAAAATCAACTCTCCCTCACGTCCGGCATCGGTTGCTACGATAATGCGCTCACTGCTGTCAAACAGCTTGCCGATAATTTTTATCTGGGCAAGCACACCTGCATCTGGTTTGTAGCCGTTCTCTGTCTTGACTTGTCGGGGAACAAGAACGAACGGGTTGGGAATCACAGGCAGATTCTCCGCATGGAATCCCTTCATGCCGTAGGTTTCCGGCATGGCAGGCTGCACTAAATGTCCGAATGCCCATGTCACATAATAGCCATTGCCCTGCATATAGCCTTCCTCACGCTTGTCAGCTCCCACAATGTGGGCGATTTCCTTGGCTACACTTGGCTTCTCTGCGATGATTGTCTTCATTGTCTGTTGTTTTTGTGACATCCGCAACCGTGGGATAGACGGTCGCAGATGTCGGTTGTTATAATGGATGATTAACTCTGTGGATCAAGTGGCGGCAACTACATCTTCACGCTTCTTGCCTTTCTCTTTGGCTTCTGTTCCTCGGCGTTCTGTTCCTTCTGCTGCTTTTCGTTCTTTGGCGCAGACTGTCCCGGACTCAGCGGCTCCTTGGTGTGCTTGGTCGCCTCATGGGTCTTGCCCTGCTCGTTGACGGCGACTTGTACCTTGTTCTCGTTGGTCGGAATCTGTTCCTTTGCCTGTTTGAGGTCTGGATTGTTGCGGTAGGAACGTGGCTGCATCTTGTCGAAGTCGAACTTTACGTAGGCGGTATAGGTACCGCTGCCGTTCTTGTTGGGCACTTCCTTGATCTCGATGGTCTTGCCTGCCACATAGTCGTCCTTCTGCTGCTCGGTCAGTTCCTTTTTAAAATAGGTGTTGAGTCGGCGGATGGTCCCATCCTCATTGAGCCAGTGGTTGGGATCTTGCTGCTTCTTCTGACCGCCCGCATCACCTTCTGCCTTCTGCTCCTGCTTGTCAGCGGTCTGCTTCTTGTCTCCATTCTGTTTCTGACCTTGCGCCTGTCTTGTGCTGCCAGGCACGAACTCCACGCCACGCTGTTCCACATTCACCTGCAGCAGCGGTGTAAACTTGCGCCCGTTGGCAAGCTCAATCTCCTTGCGAAGCGGAATACCTGAGTAGAGCACCCTCTTGTCGTCCTTGGTAATAGGTGTCTTGCCGATGGTATCGGGTATGCGCACCTTGTTGGTAGGGATGTCAACAATCTCATTGGTGAGACGGTCGATACTGATGAAATGAGGACGCAGTTCACCTGTATTCTTGTCGGGGAAATCCACTACCTTTCCGAGATTGCCGTTCTGCAACAGGTTCTTCTTGTCCTCTGGAGTGAATGTATAGCCTTTGTAAGCGACATCGAGTTTTGGCTCGTTGCGCACGAAATGCGGCACGAGTTGCAACTGGTCGTTATCGTCCTTACGGAATGACAGACGGGCCTGTATCTCTATCTGTTCACCGCCGAAGGTCGGCTTCACAATCACAAGCCCCGTCTTGCCGTAGTTGAGCAGGGCTTTCATATCCTTCTCATTCATACTGTTGAAGTCTATGCCATATTTGGCACCAAGTTCCTGCAGGTTCACATCGTTACCACTGATGAGGTTCTGCTTTACACCCGGAGCGGTCTGTGCCTGCTGTTCGGTTGCGGTCTGTTCTGGTTTCTGTTCCATGTCGTTCTCTTTTTCGTTGGTTTGTTCAGATGATACATTCTCTTTTTCTGTGTTAGCTTGCGTCTTGGACGCATCGTCCGATGATGCGGTTTCTTTCGCCTGACCTTCCGATTGCTTTGCCTCTTTCTCATAATTGGAGGTGTCAACCTTGTGGGCGGAAAGAATCTCCTTGTTAGCCTCCGGATCTTTCAGTAACTCCTTCATCACGCCAAGCAGATTTTCCACCTGGTCTGCCGCTATGCGGTAGAATCCGAATCGGCTTGGCTCCTTGCACTGGCGGAAGAAGTTTCGGAAGAAACTGTCCATCAAGTCACTGTTGCGGTCAAAACGCAGGAAGTCGGACGTGTTCTCCGCCTTGGCGGGTGCTCGCTTCGGTGTGCCGTCTCTGCTGAGTCCGGCGACGACGCTGATCTCGCCCGTCTTCTCGTCACGGACTACCAGCACGTCCTGTTCATCACTCTTTTTCTTTTGTACCATAATTGTAAATGTTTAATGGTGAATACTGTTGTTATTTGAATTTCTGATGAATGCGAGTCAAGTAATGCTCCACATTCTCTTTCTTGAATTCTTTGACATTATTCTCTACAAACTGCATCACATCCTCTTCCGTGTAGTATGTTTTCTGCCCCAAACGCTTGTAGGGAAGCACTCCCAGACTGCGATAGCGTTGAAGGGAACGAGGGGATATTTGAAATAAGAGGCAGAGATCTTGGTTGTCGAGCAATTTTTCATTGATGGCAGAACTTCCTTTTTGCTCCGTCTCTCGTTCGTGTCTCAACATCAGCATGTCGTAGATGCCGTCTATCTTTTTGTGTAGGTCATGGAGATATAACTCCAGTTTTCTCAATGTTCCATCTTCCATGCTCATGTTTCCTTTGCTATTGTTCGTTCCTCAACCATTCTTTCTATGGCTTCAACTTGGTATCGGCATTGATTGCCAATTTTAATAAAATCAATGCGGTTCTCTGAGCGCATTCGCTGCAAGGTGCGCTTGCTCACACCAAGCATCTTAGCTGCATCGTCATTGGTCAACATCGGCTTCAATCCCTTACCCGTCAAGTTCTCTTGAAATGCCATTTTTGCCAATCGCACGTACTGGACTATTTCTGTCAACTGTTCTGTCAGCTTTTTGAAGGCTGCACTTTCCATTGTTATTACTTCCATTCTAATTCCGTTTGAAATGTTATGTAATTCGTTGTTTTTATTTCTCGGCGGCAAAATTAACCATTTGCGAAATACCCGTTTAACAACTCATTAATGACCCACGTATAATTTTCTTGATTTTTCTTGCCAAGCGGTCGGCAAACCCCAGAAAAGCACTGCCACAGTTATTCATTTTCATTGTTTTTCTACATACACACATTAACTTTGCATCCGAATTTGTTGAACCAATAAAACAGAGAATATGGAAGTAATAACAATGGAAAAGAAGGCATTCGACTTGATGATGGCAAGATACGATGCCTTGGTAAAGAAAGTTGAGTTGCTGAAGCATAAGGCTAACGGCAAGCGTCTGAACAAATGGCTTACAGGTCAAGAGGTCTGCCAGCAACTTCGCATCAGCCAGCGCACCTTACAAAAACTTCGTGACCGCCGTTTCTTGGGGCATACCCAGATAGGTCGCCAATTCTATTACTGCCCCGAAGAGGTCAAAGCCATCGTTCCGCTTATCGCCAGAATCAAATCGGTATAGCATAAAGCCAAACTCGCCCAAGGCAAAGCCGAAAACTTCACCCTGGGCGAGCCAACACATTTTATATTCACCACTTAATCCAAATTGTAAACAATGAACATGAACCAACTTCTTACGCATGAGAGCAAGTCGATAGACACCGCCATGCAATCCTTGAAGAAAGCCAACAACTGGCTATCCTCATTCATCGAGTCCTACAGCCCACCTTTGGACGGGGAGCGATACCTCACCGACAAGGAACTCTCCGAGCATTTGAAGCTTAGTCGCCGCACCTTGCAGGAATATCGCAAACAAGGCATCTTGCCCTACATTATATTATGTGGCAAGACCCTCTATCCGGAATCCGAGATACAAGCACTTCTCACTGGTAATTACCGCAAGCCGATAATCGACGGCACTGTTTCACAAGGGGAGGGTACTGCTTCATAATAGCAAAACAAAAATAGCGTACAGGGTACAACGACTAAAATCGTTCTCTCTGTACGCTATTATATTATAAAGGTGTAGGAATCTTATTAAAAAGATGAGAAATTCTAACTTGCACCTCTTGGCATCGTTCCGTTCATCACAATAATCATCGGATACTCGTGTTTTA
>OHKN01000712.1_pt1 | contig 15917 bp, 9 predicted proteins | sample 1568841 | NCBI WGS metagenome assembly OHKN01 (sample SAMEA3879579, study PRJEB24766) | human gut metagenome | biome: human-associated habitat; feature: feces | place: USA | collected 1985/1987
ATTTTCATAATCGTATTTTTGGTTTAAAAGATGATACTTATTTTCTCCAAATTGATGGAACGGTAGAAGTTGACACTTGTTTATTCCAATGTTGTGAAGTGTTTTTGAAAATTCTTTTGCGTCTTCTAAAGAATCATTAAATCCAGGGATAACAGGAATTCGTGGAAGAACTGTTTTACCACTTTCGATGGCATGTTTCATGTTCAGTAATGGTAATTTATTAGAAACACCTGTACCTTCTATATGTTTATCCGTGTTCCAGTGTTTCATATCAAAAAGAATGTAATCTACATATTCCATGACGTGATCAAATGTTTCTTCTGTCGCAAAACCGGTTGTTTCACAACACGTATGAATTCCTTCCTCTTTAGCGGCTAAGAGAAGTTCTCTTGAAAACTCAGGTTGAAGTAAAAGCTCACCTCCAGAAAGTGTTAGACCACCACCACTTTCTTCATAGAAGGCTTGATCTTGTAAAACAATTTTAAGCACTTCTTCCACAGATTTTTGTTCGCCTTGTGCACTTAATGCGTTTCTTGGACATTCATATACACATTTCTTACATCCAATACACTGACTATGGTTGATTTTGACGGATTTATCAATTATTTTCATAGCGTTTTTTGGACAGGTTTCAATGCAATGATGACAATTTATACATTTTTTTTGATCCCAAAGAACTTGTGTTTGTATAAGCTGACTTTCAGGATTTGCACACCACTTACAACGAAGAGGACATCCCTTTAGAAAAACGGTAGTACGTATGCCTGGACCATCATTTACACTGAATTTTTGAATATTAAAAATTATGCCTGTTGTATTTCGATTTGCTTTTTCCATTGTGTTGATCTCCTTGAATGTATTATAACACGTTGAAGTTGCGAATGAAAGTTTATAAAATTATGAATGAAATATATTGACACAATATGAGCTTAGTGATACTTTAAAAGCAGATATTAGTTACGAATGAAATAAATAGGAGAGTATATATGGAAAATGCAGAACATTTTGGGACATTGACTAAACGAATGAAGGAATTTCGTGAAGAAGTATTGGATGAGAAACCTTATATTGATGCTGAACGTGCAATTTTAGCTACAGAAGCTTATAAAGAAAATTTAAATCAACCACGAGTAATGGTTCGAGCTAAAATGCTAGAAAAAGTTCTTGATAATATGAGTATATATATTGAAGACAAATCTCTTTTAGCAGGAAATCAGGCAACTAAGAACCGTAACGCTCCTATTTTTCCTGAGTATACTATGGAATTTGTTATGAAAGAATTGGATCAGTTTGAGAAAAGGGATGGGGACGTATTCTATATCACTGAAAAGACCAAGGAACAACTTAGAGAAATTGCACCATTCTGGCAGAATAACAATTTGCGTGCAAGAGGAGAAGCTCTTCTTCCTGAAGAAGTTCGTGTCTTTATGGAAACAGGTGTATTTGGAATGGAAGGTAAGTTAAATGCAGGAGATGCGCATTTGGCGGTGAACTATGAGCGTATTTTGAAGGATGGATTAAGAGGATACGAAAAGCGTGTAAAAGAATATAAAGCTTCTCTTGATTTGACGGATCCTGAAAGTATAGATAAGTATTGTTTCTATAATGCAGTTCTTATAGTACTGGAAGCGGTGCGTAATTTTGCGAATCGTTACAGCGTTCTTGCAAAGGATTTAGCAGAAAAAGAATTGAATCAAGAAAGAAAGATTGAATTATTAGAGATCAGTAGAATTTGTTCAAAAGTTCCATATGAACCAGCAGAAACATTTCAAGAAGCGGTACAATCCGTATGGTTTATTCAATTGATTTTACAAATTGAATCCAACGGACATTCTTTGAGTTATGGCAGATTCGATCAATATATGTATCCATATTATAATCGAGATATTAAAAATGGTACTATTAAAGAATCTGAAGCCTTGGAATTGTTGACATGCTTGTGGATAAAGACACTTACAATCAATAAAGTTCGTTCTCAAGCACATACGTTGAGTTCGGCAGGGTCTCCTATGTATCAAAATGTAACGATTGCAGGCCAAACAATAGATAAAAAGGATGCAGTCAATGATTTGAGCTTTTTAGTTTTGAAATCTGTTGCACAGACAAGATTGACACAACCAAATTTAACTGTGCGCTATCACAAGAATATCAATAAACATTTTTTGGATGAATGTGTAGAGGTTATGCGTTTAGGATTTGGAATGCCAGCATTAAACAATGACGAAATTATAATTCCTTCATTTATGGACTGGCAAGTTAAAGAAAAGGATGCCTATAATTATAGTGCCATAGGTTGTGTAGAAACAGCAGTTCCAGGTAAATGGGGTTACCGTTGTACGGGAATGTCTTATATCAATTTTCCAAGAATGCTTTTGTGTACGATGAATAACGGTGTGGATCTTACAAGTAATAAACGTTTTACAAAAGGATATGGCTATTTTACGGAAATGGAAAGTTATGAAGAACTTTTAAAAGCATGGGATAAAACAATAAGGGAAATTACTCGATATAGTGTTATTGTAGAAAATGTAATTGATAAAGCATCTGAAAGGGATGTGCCAGACATTCTTTGTTCGGCTTTGACAGATGATTGTATTGCCAGAGGCAAAACCATCAAAGAAGGTGGAGCGGTCTATGATTTTATTTCAGGACTTCAAGTAGGAATTGCGAACATGGCAGATTGTTTGGCAGCTATAAAGAAGTTAGTGTATGAAGAAAAGAAAATCACAAGACAAGAGCTTTGGAATGCGATCTTAGATGATTTTTCATCACCTGAAAACAAAAAAATTCAGGAAATGTTGATTCGTGAAGCCCCAAAATATGGAAATGATGATGATTATGTCGATCAGTTAATTGTGGAAGCTTATGATTCTTATATTGAAGAAATCGAAAAATATCCGAATACACGCTATAATAGAGGACCAATTGGCGGAATTCGTTATGCAGGAACTTCTTCAATTAGTGCGAATGTTGGACAAGGTATGTCAACGATGGCTACGCCGGATGGACGAAATGCATTCGAACCTTTGGCAGAAGGTTGCAGTCCAGCGCATAATAGCGATAAAAATGGACCTACAGCTGTGTTTAAAAGTGTGTCAAAGCTTCGTACAAATAAAATTACGGGTGGAGTTTTGCTAAATCAAAAAATGACACCTCAAATGTTGTCGACTGAAGAAAATCGACAAAAATTAGAATTGTTGATTAAAACCTTCTTTAATCGTTTACATGGATATCATGTGCAATATAACATTGTTTCTAAGGAAACTTTGATTGATGCACAGAAGCATCCTGAAAAACATAAGGATTTAATTGTTCGTGTAGCCGGATATAGTGCTTTCTTCAATGTGCTTTCTAAAAAGACGCAAGATGATATTATTGGTAGAACAGAACAATCTTTAATGTAAGAAAATGTAAATAATTTGAAAAAGCTATTGAAAACGGATTTTGTTAGGTGTATCCTATAGGCAACCGATGCGAAAGAGATCAAACTAAGAACCGGATACAAAGAGATTCTAGTCAGGGTGGAAGCTAGATTATTACGACTTAGCAAATGGACTTTCAAGGGCAAGGTGAAAAGAATTTCTGAGTAGCTGCGACGTGTTCCGTGCGTTAAATGGATCGAATGTGATGGCATTCTAGAGGTGGGTATAACTATACCAATTCAGGTGGTACCGCAGATTATTTTGATATTCTGTCCTGTGTCAAATTTTTAATTTGATGCAGGATTTTTTGTTTATAAGGAGAGTGATGAAAAGTGTTAGCTGACTGGTGGTGGTACAAAGAATAAATAATTAGGAGGTAAAAGAGAATGTATAAAAAATTATTAGCATGTGGAATGGCTTTATTGATGTGTGGATGTAGTGCAAAAGCTGCAGGTAATGATCAAGTGTTGACAGTTGGGTTGAGTTCAGAAATGAACGGAACTTTTTCGCCCATGTATTATCAAACGACAAATGATTCTTATGTCGTTGATTTGGTTTATCAAGGGTTGTTGAAATACAACAAAAAAGGAGAGTTAGTTGTAGATTTGGCTAAGTCCTTACCTGAAATCAGTGAAGATGGCAAGACAATGACTTTTAAATTAAAGAAAGGCATCCAGTTTAGTGATGGATCCAAGTTTACTTCAAAAGATGTGCAGACAACATTTACCGTTATGGCCGATCCAAGCTATACAGGTCGTTTTGCGAACAACGTTGATTTTTTAGATGGTTATAGCGAATATCATGATGCAGATGCATCTAGCTTTACTGGAGTTGAAACACCAGATAACTATACAGTTGTTTTCCATTTGGATAAGCCTAGAATTGATGCGGTTTCTACACTTGGAACACAGAAGATTTGTAGTTCAGAATATTTAAATTATAAAAAAGGAAAAACAGAAAGTATTGAAAAGAAGAATAGTAAGCCAATTGGAACGGGTGCTTATGTATTAAAGAAGTTTGAGAAGACAAGTGGGGCTAGTTTAGTTTCAAATTCAAAGTTTAAGGCTAAAAAAGGACAGTATCAAATTTCTAAGATCATGATCAAAAAGACAGATACTTCAACAGAAGTCAAAGAATTGGAAAATGGAACAGTGGATTATATTCCAGATGTGATTGAGGCAAATAAAATTAAATCTGTACAAAAGAATAAGAGTTTATCTGTTGATTCTTATCCGAGTGATCGTGAAAGCTTTATTATCTTTAACTCTTATGAGGGAGCTTGTAGTGATGTTGTGGTAAGAAAAGCAATCGGATATGGATTTAATGCGCAAGAATATATTGATAATTACTATCAAATTGATGGTATGGCTTATAAGCCTGGTACTTTTGGAAATCCTGTTTCTTTAAATAATGGAAAAATGATTCGTAATGAAGAAAAAGTGGATGGTGTCACTTATTATGATTATGATGTTGAAAAGGCCAATCAAATCTTAGAGGATGCAGGATATACATTGGCAGAGGATGGGTATCGTTATAAAGATGGTGAAAAATTAACCATTCGGTTCTTGGCAAATAAAGATAAGGATTCTTTGGATTCTTTGATTCCAGTTTTACAGAAGTGTTTAAATGCGATTGGTATTGATTTTAAAGCCAATACAGTTGAATTTAATACAGTCATCAATACTGTGCAGGATGATGCTCAAACAGATAGCTGGGATGCAACATATCTAGGTTTCTCTTATGGCTCACCAGACGATACAGGCATTAACTTTATCTTAAGAACGGGAGCCACAAATAACTTTGGTCGTTTGAGTGATGAACAACTAGACGCTTATCTAGATGCCGGTATGTATACTTCCGATAATGAAGTGTCTAAAGAGAATTATCATAATGCTTTAGTTCGACAAAGTGAACTATGTGGTTATTTGCCTGTGGATTCAACTAAAACATATTGTTTAAGAAATAAGAATATCAAAGGAATGCATACAACATCTATTTATAACTGGGCTCAATCTATTGCAACAGCTCATATTGTAAATAAATAATGTATCCTAATGGATATTAGGGCAAAATATAGTCCTGTACTAACTTAATGTTGGTGCAGGCTTTTCTTGTATACCAGGGTTTTATGGCAAAACAAGATTCAATTCAGTTAATGATAAAAGGAAGTGTTGCCAAACAAATCATTGGCTATGCGATATCAATATTTATCGGGTATCTTTTTCAGCAACTCTACAATACTGTGGATGCGTTGATTGTTGGAAATTTTCTAGGACAGAATGCATTAGCGGCTGTTACGAGTGTGGGGTCACTGGTTTTCTTGATTGTTGGTTTCTTTAACGGTTTTGCGACAGGTGCAAGTGTCATTGTTGCCAATGCGATAGGGGCTCAAGATGAGAATAGAACAAAAAAAGCGGTATATACAACAGCAACATTTGGTATCTTGTTAGGTCTTATTATGACTGGAATTGGTTATTTACTAACTGATCAAATGTTGATGTGGATGGGTTTGCCTAAAGAAGTGTTTGGCTTATCTTCTATTTATCTAAAGATTTATTTTTTAGGCGGTTTTTCTTTAGTCTTATATAACATGCTTGTGGGAATCATTCGTACTGGAGGCGATGCTAAACATCCACTTTATTATCTGATTGTGAGTTCGATATTGAATGTGATTTTAGATGTTGTATTCATTGCTGTGTTTAAGATGGGGGTTGCAGGAGCAGCTTGGGCTACAATCGTTTCTGAATTTGCGAGTATGTTTTTATGTGTTTTGCAATTGGCAAGAGAAGAAAGTATTTTACATATTTCTTGGATGCATTTGTCTTTGGATTTTGAAAATCTTAAACAAATCTGTATCTATGGATTACCTACAGGATTACAGGGTTGTGTCATTGATTTTGCGAATGTAATGATTCAGTCGTATATTAATTCGTTTGGTGCAGCAGCTATTGCAGGTATTGGTGCATATTCAAAGGTAGAAGGATTTATTTTCCTTCCTGAAATTTCTTTTTCGATGGCACTTACGACGTTTGTATCACAAAATGAAGGGGCAGGACAAAAGGAACGTTCTCGAAAAGGAATTTTGTTTGGGCTTGCAGCATCGCTACTTATGATTGAATGTTTGGGTATTTTGATCTACTTGTTTGCGCCAACTTTTATAGCTTTCTTTAATCAAAATCCAGAAGTAATTGCGATTGGAGTAGATCGTGCTAAAATTTGTGCCTTTTTCTATGTCCTTTTAGGCTTTTCACACGTGGTTTCTAGTATTTTAAGAGGATTGGGACGTCCTGTGATGCCAATGGTGGTCATGCTTGTATGTTGGTGTGCTGTTCGTGTGGTTGTTTTAATGACGATAGGACAGAGCGTACACAGCTTGTATTTAACGCATTGTTTGTATCCAATTACTTGGGGATTGAGTTCAATTGTTTATATATTTGATTTAAGAAAATATAAATTGTTTATGCTTAGAGCATAACTTTCATGAAATATAGGTTGTCATTTGAGTTGATTTTAGGTATTATAATCTTGCAGAAGTGTTTTTCTGATTTTGGAGGTCTTACTTATGGTCTTAAGAAGATTTACCACAATTGATAGAGAAGAATTGCTCTTTTAAGCGTGCCTACTATAGGTGCGCTTTTTTTGTTTTGAAAGGAAGGTCATTTATGGAAACAAAGCGTGTTTTAATTGTGATGGGTTCTCGTTCGGACTTACCTAGTATGGAAGGCTGCATGAAACAATTAGACGATTTTCAAGTCGGCTATGAAGTTCGTGTGTTAAGTGCTCACCGTACGCCGGAAGCGGTTTTGGAATTGTCAAAGACAGCATGTGAACGTGGAATTCAGGTTATTATTGCGGCAGCTGGAGGAGCAGCACATTTAGCTGGAGTTTTAGCTAGCTCTACACCATTGCCAGTTATTGGAATCCCTATTCAGACATCTGCTTTAGGTGGATTGGATTCATTATTATCGACAGTACAAATGCCTCAAGGTGTTCCTGTTGCGACTGTCGCAATTGGAAAATCAGGGGCAAGAAATGCAGCTATTTTAGCTTGCCAGATGATTGGACTAAATGATAAGTCATTGCAGGATAAAATTGTTGAGTTTAAAAAAGAACAAGCACAAAAAGTATTAGAACAGTCAATTGTTGAATAAGGAGAAGGAAATGGATACTCGTATTTTTGTTCATAAAAAAGAACAGTTTCAAGTTGAAAGTGAATCGTTAGCGGCTGAATTAAGACAATCTTTATCTTTAAAAGAAGATTTTGGTCTTACAAAATACAATTTATATGATATTTTTGATGCCGACGAAAATGATATTGAATTATTAAAGAAAAATGTTTGTAGCGAAGTTGTTACAGATGATGTATATGATTCTGTAGATTTAACAGGTAAATCATATTTGGCATATGAATTTTTGCCAGGTCAATATGATCAAAGAGCAGACAGTGCAATGCAATGTTTGATGCTTTTGAACAACAAACAAACAGTACGTATTCATTCAGGTACTTTATTAGTGTTCGCAAACCCAGTAGATGAAGAAACACTTAATAAAATCACACATTATATTGTTAACCCTGTTGAAGCACGTGTTAAAGACCTTTCTGTATTAGTGGATGATCAGGACGTTGAAGTAAAAGATGTTCCTGTATTAGAAGGATTTACAAAAATGAGTAAAGAAGAATTAGATTCTTTACGTCAGACTTTAGGGTTGGCCATGTCTCAAGCGGACATTGAGCATGTTCAACGTTACTTCGAAAAAGAAGAAAAAAGAGATTGCACAATGACTGAACTACGTGTGTTAGATACATATTGGTCAGATCACTGTCGTCATACTACTTTTGAAACTGTATTAGATGATGTATGTTTCCATTTGGATACATTATCAGATGAGTTACAGGCTTCTTATGATAAATATTTAAAATTACGCCAGGAAGTTCATGGAAATCGTAAAGAAAAAACATTGATGGATATGGCTACTATTGCTGGAAAATATCTTCGTAAGCAAGGTAAACTTGATGATATGGAGATTACCGATGAAATCAATGCGTGCAGTGTAGAAATTACAGTGGATGTAGATGGAAAAGACGAACAATGGTTGTTGATGTTTAAAAATGAAACACATAACCACCCTACAGAAATTGAACCATTTGGTGGAGCAAGTACATGTATTGGTGGAGCTATTCGTGATCCATTATCAGGACGTAGCTATGTATATCAAGCTATGCGTATTACAGGTGCTGGAGATATCACAAAACCAATTAGTGAAACATTAGAACACAAATTACCTCAATCTAAGATTTCAAAAACCGCTGCTCATGGTTATTCAAGTTATGGTAACCAAATTGGTTTGGCAACTACATTCGTAGATGAAATTTATGATGATGGTTATGTAGCTAAACGTATGGAGGTTGGTGCTGTTGTTGGTGCAGCTCCTAAATCACATGTTAAACGTGAAAAACCAGAAGCTGGCGATATTATCGTTATGATTGGTGGAGCTACTGGTCGTGATGGAATCGGTGGAGCTACAGGTTCTAGTAAAGAACATAATGAAACAAGTTTGGAAAAATGTTCAAGTGAAGTTCAAAAGGGAAATGCCTTGATTGAACGTAAATTACAGCGTTTATTTAGAAATCCTACTTGTACAAAATTAATTAAAAAGGCGAATGACTTTGGAGCAGGTGGAGTTAGTGTTGCCGTAGGTGAACTTGCAGATGGTTTGAATATCAACTTAGATGCAGTTCCAGTTAAATATCAAGGTTTAGATGGTACAGAATTAGCTATTAGTGAATCACAAGAGCGTATGGCTGTATGTATCGAGGCTAAGGATTTTGAAAAATTCAAAGAAGAAGCATATAAAGAAAACTTAGAGGCTATCAAAGTTGCAGATGTAACAGATACAAATCGTTTAGTCATGAAATGGCGTGGGGAAACAATTGTTGATATGTCTCGTGCATTCTTGGATACGAACGGTGTTCGCCAGCACCAGATTGTTGATGTTTGCGAAAATGAATATGATGAACATCCATTTGATGCAGTAAACTCAGATTTAAATACAGTATTACAAGATGCGAATGTCGCAAGTCAAATTGGTTTGGCAGAAATGTTTGATGCTTCTATCGGTAAGAGTACAGTGTTGATGCCTTTTGGAGGTAAATATCAATTAACTCCTGAAGAAGGTTCTGTACAAAAATTACCAGTGCATGGAATGACAAACACATGTTCGGTTATGACATATGGATATGATCCAAAAGTATCTAAATATTCTCCATATTTAGGTGCTAGCTATTCAGTTGTTGAAGCATTAGCTCGTATTACAGCATTGGGTGCTGACTATAAGAAGTGTCGTTTATCAAATCAGGAATATTTTGAACATTTAGGTGCCAATGCACAAAAATGGGGACAACCATTTGAAGCTTTATTAGGTTTGATTGATGCTCAATTGGCATTTGAAACACCAAGTATTGGTGGAAAAGACTCTATGAGTGGAACATATAAAGATATTCATGTACCACCAACAGTGATTACATTTGCGGTAACAACAGCTAAAACAGATGATATTGTTTCGGCTTCATTTAAAAATCCTGGGGACTATGTATATTTAGTAAAGCATACGCCAGTTAAAAATAATGTTCCAAACTATGAACAATTAAAAGAAAATTTTGAAACAGTTCATAAATTAATGCAAGAAAAGAAAATTGTTGCGGCAAGCACAATTAAATTTGGTGGTCTAGGTGCAACTATTGCGAAAATGGCATTTGGATCTAAAGTTGGTGTTGCGATCAACACAGAAGAAGATGTATATGGATTCAATTTGGGTTCAATGATCGTGGAAGCTACAGAAAGCATTCAAGATGAACATTTAGAATTGATTGGTATTTTAAATGATGATTCTAAGATTGTATTAAATGATGAAACCGTTGAAATTGAAGATGCATTAAAGGCTTGGACAAAGCGTTATAGTGAAATTTATCCAATGATCGTGGATGAAGGAAAAGATACTTTAGAAACTCCATTAAATGATGCAGAAGTACCAATGTCTAAGGTTGTTGTGGAAAAACCAAAAGTAATTATTCCTATTTTCCCTGGACAAAACTGTGAATTTGATACAACAGCTAAGTTTGAACGTGCTGGTGCTGAAGTTAAACAAGTTGTATTTAATAACTTAACTGTAGAAAACATTCAAAAGAGTATCGAAACTTTAGCAAAAGAAATTAGTACAGCACAAATCTTAATGATTGTTGGTGGATTTAGTAGTGGTGATGAACCAGATGGTTCAGGTAAATTTATTGCGAATGTATTAAGAAATCCAAAGATTGCGCAAGCAATTGATACAATGCGTGCAAATGATGGTTTGATCTTAGGTATCTGTAATGGATTCCAGGCATTGATCAAATCTGGATTATTGCCTTATGGTGATATTGAAAAATTAGATGCGGAAAATCCAACATTATTTAGAAATAATATCAATCGTCACGTTTCTCATATTGCACGTACTCGTATTACAAGTAATGCTTCTCCTTGGCTTGCAGGTATGAAAGCTGGAAGTGTATATTCAGTTGCTGTTAGTCATGGTGAAGGTAAATTTGTTGCGAGTGAAGAAGTATTGAATAAGTTGATTGAAAATGGTCAGGTTGCAACACAGTATGTAAATGAAAAGGGTGTTCCAACAATGGATGGAAAAGACAACTTAAATGGTTCAAGCATGGCTATCGAAGGTATCTTCTCTGAAGATGGTAAGATCTTTGGTAAGATGGGTCACAGTGAGCGTTATGAAAAAGGATTGTTCCAGAATATTGCTGGAAATAAAGACCAAGATATTTTCGCAAATGGTGTTCGTTATTTTACACACAAGCAGGTGAAGTAGAATGACGTTGAAAAAAGTAGTTCAAGATTCTTCTGGGATCGTAGGCTTGTTCAATGTAGAACAGGCCGCCCAGAATATCTATTTAGCAATGCATGCCATTCAGCATCGAGGACAAGATGGTGTTGGATTAGCAATTAGTGATGGAGAAAATGTTGTTTGTAAAAAGGGATTAGGCTTATTGTCGGAGAATTTAAAACAAGATACGTTAAATTCTTTAGAGGGGAATATTGCGATTGGTCAGCTTCGAATGGCAACAAAAAATGATTCTCAATTAGAAAATGTTCAGCCGATTATGGTGCGTAGTCACCAAAGATATTTTGCGGTTGTATCAAGTGGGATGATCACGAATGCGATTTCTTTAAGAACAAAATTAGAAAATGAAGGATTGATCTTTCAAGGAACAAGTGATTCAGAATTATTAGCACATTTGATTCAGTTGAATCCAGGTTCTTTTGAAGAAAAAATTGCGAAAGCTTGTCGTATGATGAGTGGTGCTTATACATTCATGGTCGTCACAAAAGACAGTATGTATGTAGTAAGAGATCCTCATGGTATTCGTTCTTTATATATTGCCAAGGTAGATGAAGGATATTGTATCAGTAGCGAAACTTGTTCGTTCCCAATTCTTGGTGGAGAATTTATTCGTGAAGTAAATCCAGGTGAATTGATTTGTTTCAATTGCGAAGGTATGAAGTCTAGTCAGATTATTGAAGAAACAGAAACGAAGGCTTGTGCTTTAGAGTATGTATATTATTCTAGACCGGACAGTGTTCATAATGGTTTAACGGTTCATGAAGTAAGAAAACAATGTGGCTATTATTTAGCTTCAGAAGAGAATATTGAAGCGGATATCGTTGTTGGTGTTCCTGATTCAGCTTTAAGTGCAGCTGCAAGTTTTGCTAGAACATTGAATGTACCATATGAAACAGGATTGATTAAAAACCGTTATATTGGTTCTACATTTATTCGTCCGACAGAACAACAAAGAATGCAAGGTATGCGTGTTCGTTTAAATGCGATCAGTTCGGTTGTTAAAGATAAAAGAGTTTATTTAGTAGATGATAGTGTTGTGAAAGGTTTTACATCACGTCGAATTTGTCAATTATTAAAAGAGGCAGGCGCAAAAGAAGTGCACTTACGTATAGCTTCGCCAATGTTGAAATATCCTTGTTTATACGGAGCGGATTCAACGGCACAAAAAGATTTGGCGGCATTTAACTATACAGTAGATGAAATGGAACAATTGTTCCAGGTGGATTCATTGCGTTTCTTAAGTGTTGAAGACTTTAAAAAGTGTGTGCCTGAAACAAGCTGTTTAGCTTGTTGTACAGGTGAATATCCAGAAGATTTACAAGATTATAAAGATGAGGTAAAGGAGTAGAGTATGGCAGAACATTATGCAGCAGCAGGCGTTAGTTTAGAGGCAGGATATAAATCTGTTGAATTGATTAAGGAGCATGTTAAGAAAACAATGCGCCCAGAAGTGTTAGGAGGACTTGGCGGTTTCTCTGGTGCTTTCTCATTATCTAAAATTAAAGATATGGAAGAGCCTGTATTACTTTCTGGTACAGATGGTTGTGGTACAAAAGTTAAACTTGCGATGGTTATGAATAAGCATGACACAATTGGAATTGATGCCGTTGCGATGTGTGTGAATGATATCGCATGTGCAGGTGGAGAACCACTATTCTTCTTAGATTACATCGCATGTGGAAAGAATGTTCCAGAAAAAATTGCGGACATTGTGAAGGGTGTGTCTGAGGGTTGTTTACAATCTGAAGCTGCTTTGATTGGTGGAGAAACGGCAGAACATCCAGGTTTAATGCCAGAAGAAGATTATGATTTAGCAGGTTTTGCCGTTGGTGTATGCGATAAAAAAGATATGATTACTGGTAAGGATCTAAATGTAGGAGATGTGTTAATTGGACTTCCTTCAACAGGTGTTCACAGTAATGGTTTCTCATTGGTTCGTAATGTATTTGATATTACAGAAGAATCTTTGAATACTTATTATGATGAATTAGGTAAAACTTTAGGAGAGGCATTATTGGCTCCTACAAAAATTTATGTAAAAGCATTAAAGCATATTAAAGCATCGGGTATTACATTAAAAGCTTGCAGCCACATCACAGGTGGTGGATTCTATGAAAACGTACCTCGTATGTTAAAAGAGGGCATGGGTGTTGAAATTGATACAAAGGCATTCCCAAAACCTCCAATCTTTGATTTGATTCAAAAAAATGGAGATATTTCTACGAAAGAAATGTACAACGTATTTAATATGGGACTTGGCTTTGTGATGGCTGTAGATCCAGCAGATGTTGAAAAAGTTCAAGCTGCCTTAAATGAAATCAATGAACCTAGCTATGTGGTTGGTAAAGTAACTGAAACAGGACAGGTAGATGTCCAATGGTAAATATTGCGGTATTTGCGAGTGGTTCAGGTACTAACTTTGAAACAATCTTGTCACATATTGAAGATGGTTCTTTGCATGTGAATTGTGCATGCTTGATTGCGGATAAAGAAAATGCGTATGCTAGAGTTCGTGCGCATAATCATGGAGTAGAAGAGTTTTATTTTAATCCAAAGGGATATGATGGTAAAGCGGGTTATGAAGAGGCAATCTTAGAGGTATTAAAAGAAAAAAAGGTTGATTTGATTGTGTTAAGTGGATATATGCGTTTTATTGGACACACTTTATTAAGTGCTTATCCAAATCGTATCATCAATTTACATCCGGCTTATTTACCTGAATTTCCAGGAGCTCATAGTATTGCAGATGCGTATGAGGCAAAAGTAGCACAAACTGGAGTTACAGTTCATTTCGTAGACGAAGGTGTAGATACAGGTCCTATTATTCGTCAAGAAAGAGTAGCAATCGACCCATCTTGGGATCTTGAAACATTAGAATCGCATGTACATGCGATGGAATATGATTTGTTCTGGCAAGTCATTGAACAAGTCGCAAAAAGTATAGAGGAGGAAAAATAATGAAGCGAGCATTAGTAAGTGTATCCGATAAAACTGGTTTAGTTGAATTTGTACAAGGATTAGTAGATTGTGGATATGAAATCATTTCTACTGGAGGAACAAAAAAAGCCCTTGAGGCAGCTGGAATTCATCCAATTGGAATCAGTGATGTGACTGGTTTTCCAGAAATTATGGATGGTCGTGTGAAAACTTTACATCCAAAAGTTCATGGTGCATTACTTTGTGTTCGTTCAAATCCAGATCATGTACGTCAATTACAAGAATTAGGAATTGAGTATATTGATTTGGTTTGTGTGAATCTATATCCTTTTAAAGAAACTGTATTAAAACCAGGTGTAACACACGAAGAAATTATTGAAAATATTGATATTGGTGGTCCTAGTATGCTTCGTAGTGCTTCTAAAAACTATCAAAGTATTCCAGTTCTTTGTGATCCAAAAGATTATGATAAAGTTCTTGAAGAAATTAGAGAAAACCAAGAAACAACATTGGAAACGCGTGAGCGTTTAGCTGCAAAAGTATTCCGTCATACAGCTCGCTATGATGCGATGATCGCAGATTATTTAACGAAGAAAACACATGAAGAATTCCCAGAAAGTATGACTATTACTTTTGATAAGGTTCAAGACTTGCGTTATGGTGAAAATCCTCATCAAAAGGCTGCTTTCTATAAAGGAATGAATCCTCAATATTCTTTGGCAAATGCGACTCAGCTTCATGGTAAAGAATTGTCTTACAACAATATTCAGGATGGAAATGCGGCTATTGAAATCTTAAAAGATTTTGAAGGTCAATATGCAGCCGTAGGTGTTAAACACATGAATCCATGTGGAGTTGGTATTGGTGAAAATATTGAAGCGGCTTGGGATAAAGCTTATGAGGCTGACTCAATTTCGATTTTTGGTGGTATCGTAGCGTTGAACGCAAAGGTTGAAAAGGGATTGGCAGAAAAATTATCTAAGATTTTCTTGGAAATCATTATTGCGCCAGACTTCTCTGAGGAAGCGTTGGAAATCTTGACTCGTAAGAAAAATATTCGATTAATGAAATTAGATACTAGCTTATCTGTTTCAAGTGCGTTAAAATATACAAATGTTAATGATGGTCTATTGGTTCAAGAGATGGATCAGCATACAATTAACGAAGAAGATTTAAAATGTGTGACAAATCGTAAGCCTACGGAAGAAGAAATCAAGCAATTGTTGTTTGGTTGGAAAGTTGTTAAGCATGTAAAATCAAATGCGATTGTCTTGGTAAAAGATGATATGACAATTGGTGTTGGTGCGGGACAAATGAACCGTGTTGGTGCAGCTAAGATTGCGATTGAACAGGCTGGTGAAAAGGCGAAAGGTTCTGTATTGGCAAGTGACGCTTTCTTCCCAATGCCAGATACAGTTCAAGAAGCTATCAAAGCGGGTGTGACTGCAATTATTCAGCCGGGTGGATCTATTAAGGATCAACTTTCAATTGATGAATGTAATGAACATGGCATCGCAATGGTATTTACAGGGGTTCGTCATTTTAAACATTAATATATAAAGGTAATCCGCAATTAGATAGGGTCGACTAAAAGTTGGCTTTAAGAGTTGTAGGGTTGAAAACCCTATGAGTGTTTAAAGGATTATTAACTAGGGAGCAGAG